>VFQS010000636.1_pt1 | contig 37459 bp, 37 predicted proteins | sample 3512361 | NCBI WGS metagenome assembly VFQS01 (sample SAMN10412375, study PRJNA504923) | tailings metagenome | isolation source: Relicate 1 Philex TSF3 active mining | place: Philippines
CCGGAGGCAATCTTGCACTAACAATTAACGCGGACCACTCAGTGGGGGCCGGTCAAGTCGTTGAAGCAGATCGTGTTACCGGGGAGGACTGCTTTCTGGCAAAGGTCATCGTTCGCGACCTGCACGAACTTGAGAAAGTGATTGATCGCTTCGTTCCGTTTTCGTCGACCGATACCGCTGTCATTCAATCATCAACGGTCAGCCGGCGGTTGCCCATACTGTGAACCTCCGAGGCATTGGCTGGCTCGCTAGCCGCTGACTGGATCAATCATTCCCAGCCAAGCAACCAAAAAGAGAACGGTAGCACCAGCGGCCGCTTCGACCGCTACCGAACGGCGTAACCCGACCCATGCAGCTTCAGCGCAATCGTTGCCAGTCGCGCGTTCCAATGCTGGCGTAAGTCGCCAGCGGTTATTTGCGGCGAGAAAGAGCATGAGACAGACGAGCACCACTTTGCCGATCAACAAGAATCCGTAAGTCGTCTTGACCAAAGCCAAGACATTGGCACCAAATATCGCATAGCTGTTAAACAGGCCGGTAAGCGCGATGATCGCGACCGCGACTGTGCCGACTGGCGCGAAGCAAGTCAGAGTGCGCGCGACGAGGGTGACATTGGCTGCGTCCAGATCCTTTGCGCGCGCGCGAAGAAGCAATGCAAATGCGGCTAGGCCCCCTATCCACAGCGCAGCCGCGATCATATGAGCGATGTCGATCGCCCGATGCGCGGCCCCAAACAACCCTTCAGAGGCAGCCGCGTGTCCCGACCACACAAGTGTTGCAAGCGCTACCGCGCCACCGGTCAAAGTTACCGCGTATTTGCGAGTTTGGTTTGCGGTAAGCGCGACGGAGGTTCCGAGGGTCAGCGCAAGTGCAGCCATGCGAACAATCCAAGCTGCGCCTTGGTCGGATTCGGTCGCCATCGACAACATCATGGGGCGATCAAGTGCCCAGATTGACACACCCATCATGGCGGCGCTCGATAAAGCAAACGCGATTGAGGATAACGCCAGTCCGGCAAGCGTCAGCCAGGTAAGCGTCGCATTCAGTGGCAGGACCGTACGGTCATGCTGTTCGGAGCGCGTAAGGCTATAAAGCGGGAATGCAGCAAGCCCCACGAGCAACATCAAGTCCGCGTAGAGCGCGAACCTGATCGCTACCATCCCCCAATCAGCCATCGCTTATTTGACCGTGAAGCTGAATTCGCTACCCATGCGGTGGGTGTCCGCACCGGCCGCAGACCATGTCACCTTGTAAGTGCCCGGAACGAGCGCTTTCCTGGGCATTAGCATCATCGATTTCCCATCCTTACCCATCATTGATGTGAAGGCGATCTTCATCGGAGGATGGTCCTTCATGCCTGGCATTCCGGTCATCACCAGATCGGCCTTGATGGTGGCAGCGATCAATTTCTCGCTAAAAACCAGATTGATCGATTTCGCTTTGGCGGCCGAAACCGTGGCGTTGGCCGCTGGACTCGACGACAAGAGCTTTGCGTGTGCAAAAGCAGCGCCCGGAATGGCAATGAGAAGCGCGGCAGCGAGTGATATGGATTTGCGGAACATGGTCTTGCTCTCCTGAGAATGTTTGGTTCGGTAGGATTACGCATGACCTTGGCCTGCCCCTCATATTTTATTGAGGGCAATCGTTACCAAGGGCGTATATTGAAACGAACTATACGGAGAACAATCTGATGGACGATCTGCTCAGAAGACTAAACGAGGCCCCTTTGCCGGTTGCGCTGTCGCGCATTGATGATGCCGTTATCATGCAGCTGTCAGCGCGTCAGAGCGAAGCGCGCAGCGGAAAGCAGCTTTTGTCGGCGGCTGCCATTTTTGCCTTGGGCGTTGGCTATGCGGGCGGCAGTTTTGCACCCGCGCCCGCAAAAGCCGCTGAAAGCAGCATCGTCTTCGCTGAAAACACGCTCGCACCTTCCACTTTGCTGGATTTTCGTTGATGCGTTCGGTGTGGCGGATCGCGCTTGTTGCTTTGATTGCCTTTGCCGCTGCGGTCGCGGGGGTCTACGCTGCGAGGACATTTGGCGACCCGGCGCGCCAGAGCGAGAGCGAACTTCATGCTTTCCTGCATAACGAGTTAAAGCTCGACGCCGCCCAAGAATCAAAGATTCATAGCATCGAAGCACGTTTTGCGATGCGCAAAAAGGCGCGAGAACTCGAAATGCGCGCCGCCAATGCCCGCCTCGCCGAAGCGATAGAAGCCGAGCATGGCTACGGTCCCAAAGTCACGGCGGCGGTCGATCATGTCCATCATGTGATGGGCGAAATGCAAAAGGAAACGCTCGAGCATCTGTTCGAAATGCGCGCCGTTATGAACCCGCAGCAGGCGCGTCGCTTCGATCAGACCGTTGTCAAGGCGCTGACCGCTGACGCTCCCGGCGCACAAAAAAGGTGAGCCTTGATTTCGGCCAATGCAGCGATGGCGAACTAGCCGCCCTCGCGCTCGGCGGACAGGAGCAGGCCTATCGCGAGTTCCTGCGGCGCTATCGGGAGCCAATTTACCGCCTCGTCCGCAGCACGATTCGGGACGCCGATGAGGCGCTGGATGTCACGCAGGAGAGCTTCGTCGCGGCTTTTGCGGCGCTCAGTCGTTTTGATGCTGAGCGCCCGTTCCGCCTTTGGATCTCGCGCATCGCGCTCAACAAGTGCCGCGACTGGGCAAGACGCCGTGCCGTGCGCTCGTTCTTCACGCGTGCAACGCCTATCGATGATGCCTTCGATCTTGCTAGCGACAGCCCTTCCCCGGAAGCCGAGGTGGCCGATCGCGCCGAACTGGTACGCGTAAACGCCGCGATAGCCCGGCTCCCCGCAAAGCTGCGCGAGGTGCTTGTTCTTCGTGCAATCGAAGGATTGACGCAGGCCGAAGCCGCCGAAGCCTTGGGCGTAACCGAAAAGACCGTTGAAACCCGGCTCTATCGCGCACGCATGCGGCTAAGAGATATCTGACACAATATGTCTTGCGAGACTATTATTCCGCTGGATTGGCCGTCTTGCCATCCTTGCTAGTGGCTTTTGTTGTAATCCAGAATATCAAGCTCCCGCCCGCAATCACGGCGGCGGTAATCGCGACATTGGGCAAGGTCGAGTGCGTCAGCAGCCACAGCGTCAGCGCAAATGCGATTGCCGGAATGATCAAGCCGCCTGGAATACGGAACTGATCCGGGGACGCAGACAATTTGCGTTCTATGACGGGCAAAGCAGCGATGCACAGCGCATAAGTCAAGAGGCGGATGATCGTGCTGAGCGTTGCCAGCCAGACGAATTGTCCTGACACCGCAAGCAGCGCACTGAATGCACCGCAGAACAGGATCGAATTAACCGGTGCATGCGTTCGTTCGTTGACAGCACCAAACCAGGCGGGAAGCGCGTGGTCACGCGACAGGGCGAAGGTCAAGCGCGGTGCTGTCAGCAATGACGTCAAACTGCCACCGCCGACCGAAAAAATGACACCGAGGCTAAGCAATACAGCGCCCGTTGGCCCCATAAGCCGTTGCGCGAGTTCTACCAAAGGCGTTTTGCTGTCGCCAAGATCTGGGCCAACCGAAACAGCGACAAGCTGGATTAGAGCATATGCGACTGCAACAGCCACCACGGTTTTGACCAAGGTAGCCGGAATGGATGATCGGGCGTCGCGCGTTTCGCCGGCGTTGATGAGGCTGAATTCGAAGCCGATGAAGGCATACATCAGAACCAGCAACGTGCTTCCGACAGTTTCCGACTCACCAATACTAGCGCCTGCAACGAGACCCCAATTGATCTCAGGAACACCGAAAAGGATGAGCAGCAGTAACGGCGCGAGTTTGAGGATGCTGATCAGGTAAAGTGCTGTCATCCCCATGCGAACGCCAAAGGCGTTAAGGACCGTCACCACCGCGATGTAAGTGACGACGGCGATGGTCTGCGGCGCGCCAGATTCCAGCGCAGGCCATAACGGAACGGCATAGCTGACAAGCAGATGGGCGCTGGCTGCAATGGCAGCGACACGGCTCACATAAATGAGCAGTCCGGTCTGGAACCCGACAAAACGACCAAAGGCCTGCGTTGTATAGACAATCGGGCCGCCAGTTGTTTCAAAAAAACTGGCATTGCGAGCCAGTGTCAATGCAACAGTCAGTATGAGAACGCCGCAGATCAGAAAGAGCCAAGGACTGAAAGCGCCCGCCTGAGCAATGGCAACGGCCGGTAGAGCAAAGATACCGGAGCCGATAACACCGTTCATTGCAATCGTTGCAACGCCGACCTTGCCTATCTCCCGCTTTAGGAGTGCTTCGGGGTTTGCCGAAGATGTCATTTGCCGACGGCCAGCGGTGGCGTATCTTTATAGCCGTTTGAGGTGGCGATCAGTGCAACCGTTTGGTCGGCGGTTATGTCCCCTTTGCGAACAAGCGCCTCAAGACCTGTCAAGGTCGCGGCTGACGAGAGCTCGATATAAAAGCCATGCCGGGCCAGACGCGCCGCATCGCGAACTACTGTTGCGTCATCAACAACGATGGTGCCACCGCCGGATTTCTGGACAGATTGGACCGATTGGTAAGTGACGGTTGATCCGGCAATCGAAAACAGCGTTGTTGCGCCCGGAAACGAGCCGGTCTGGTCCGCCCCATCAAGCACCATGCTTAACCGGCGATAGGGTTCGACAACAAACAACTTGGGGAGGCGTTTCACATGCCCGGCTGCCTGCAACCGCCGGAAACCCTCGTAGAGTCCCCAGACAAGGTCACCGCGCGACGTGGGAACGAGGATCGCGTCGATGCCGTCTCCGATATCTTCGGCCAGTTCATAGGCGATGGTCGTCAAACCTTCGACACCGAAATGATTACTGCCAACGGGAGGATTGAGATAGTTGGTAGCCGGGAAGCAATTTTCTTCCCTCACCATTTTTCCAACCAGTTCCCACCGCGCAAGCGAGTCTGCGACTTCGACCAGATCAGCCCCGGCCTGCGTCATTGCGCGATGCAGGATCGGCGGGAGAGCTGGAGTGACGACGATGGTGCAATCGAGTCCCGCAGCAGCTGCGTAAAGGGCAAGCGAGGCCCCGGCATTGCCACTCGACGCGGCGACAATGCGGCGCGCTCCGACATCAAGTGCGCGCGTAACGGTCAAACAACTTGCCCGATCCTTGTGGGACCCACTGGGGTTCTGCCCTTCATTCTTGACCAGAACGCGCACCACGCCAGTCTCTGCCGCTAAGGTCGGCACACTGACGCACGAGGTTGAGCCTTCGCCGAGCGAGACCCACGAGGAGTAGGGCAACCAATCGGCATAACGCGCCATGCCCCGCACGCCTGAATGGGCGAGCGCGTTTGGCAGCGCGCCATATACGGATGTGACAGATGACGGTTGACCAGCGGCAAAGCATGAGGGGCAGCCCTCGAAATAATCGCCTAATGGCAGCGTCGCGCCGCATCGAATGCAAGAACAGCCAACCAGCCGACCGTTAGTCTGATAGGGAGGAGAATCGGATGTCATGCGCCGGCCCGCAATGATCGAAGCATCACCTCGTCGGACCGACAAACCCGAAGACGTCCGAAAGCCTCGTCGAGGTCGCGCACGAGATCGCTGGTGAATTCCAGCCCTGCGTGAACGCGGATTAACGCGCCTTCCTCTGCTTCCCCACAACTGCGGGCTGGTGCAGGCCAGGCAGGAACCATCAGGCTTTCGAAGCCACCCCAGCTCGAACCGAGCTTGAAGAGCTGCAAGCCGTTGAAAAAAGCGGATCGTTCGGTGTTGGACATCGGATCAAGCAGCACGCCGAACAAGCCCGATGCACCCGAAAAGTCGCGCTGCCACAATGCGTGGCCGGGATGATTTGGCAATGCCGGATAAAGCACCTTGCGGACTTCGGGCTGATTTTCAAACCATGCGGCAAGCGCCAAAGCGTTGCGCTGGTGCCGCTCCAAACGGACATCGAGCGTGCGCAGACCCCGCTGCACCAGATAACAATCGTCGGGACTTGCGGCACTTCCCCAACGCGCAGCCGCATCTTTCAGACGCCGATAAATGTCTTCGGTTGCCCCGGTCATTGCGCCAAGCATCACGTCCGAATGACCCGACAGATATTTCGTAGCCGAAGCAATCGATATATCGACGCCATGATCAATCGGCTTGAATAACATTGGCGAAGCCCAGGTATTGTCGAGCGCCGTCACGATCCCGCGCGCGCGCGTCACATTTGTGATTGCGCGAATGTCGGCAAGCTCGAAGGTCAGTGAGCCAGGGGTTTCGAGAAATACCATCCGCGTGTTGGGCCGGATGAGCGTGGCGATGTCGGCGCCGATTTCCGGCGGGAAATAGGAAATCTCAATCCCGAAACCGGCAAGGACCTCATCACAGAAGCGGCGCGTCGAGCGATAAACCGTGTCGATCACGAGAAGGTGATCGCCCGCGCTGAGGAATGCCGACAGGCTGAGCGTTATCGCCGCAGTGCCGGAGGATGTGAGGACCGTTCGGAAGCCATGTTCAAGCTCCGCAATCGCCTCTGCCAGCGCGTGATTGGTTTCAGTTCCGTAGAGCCCATAGATCACGCCGTCATAGATGTGACGATGTCGGTCGAGATAATCCTCTACAGTGTTATAGATGATCGTTGAAGCGCGATGCACCGGCGGATTGAGAAGGCCTGCTGCGCGCCCAGACGAAGAATTCGCGTGAACAAGCCTCGTCGCATCCGCGATTGGATTGCGTTGCCCTTCATCCGTTTCACCCGTCCAGTCAGTCATAGCTTGCCTTTGATATAGCAATCTAGGCTATAACGAAGATGAATGACTCTTGGGACAGAAACATGAACCTTCGCCAGTTGGAAGCTTTCCGTGCGGTTATGCTGTCCGGATCGGTAACGCAGGCGGCAGCTGCCCTGCATATTTCGCAACCGGCGGTGAGCAAGTTGCTGGCTGATCTGGAACATCAGGTCGGTTTCAAACTGTTTGTCCGCTCGAAGGGTGTCGCGCTTACCGTCACCCCGGAAGCGGACATCTTCTTCCACGAAGTCGAGCGCAGTTTCGCGGGGATTGCGGTTTTGAAGCGTGCTGCTGAGGACATCCGCAACACATCGACGGGCACGCTGCGCATTGCGGCTTTGCCAGCGTTGGCGGTCAGCTTCCTGCCGTCGGTTATCACGACCTTTCGCGGTCGCCATCCCGGTGTTTCGATCCAATTGCAAACACGCAGCTCCTCGACCGTAAGGCAATGGATGGCGAACCAGCAATTCGACGTCGGCCTTGCAACCCCGTCGCGTGAACTGCCGGGCATTATTATGGCGCCATTCCTGAAATGTCCGGGTGCCTTTGTGGCGCCGCCGGGTCATCGCCTCGGCGCAAAGGACAGCATCGAGCCCGCCGATTTGCGCGGAGAACGCTTCATTTCGCTCGCTCTGGAGGATCGGACGCGTCATCGCATCGACCGCCTATTCGAAGATGCTGGCATCGAGCGCGACATGATTATCGAAACCCAATATGCCATGACGATCTGCGCCTTGGTGCTGCAAGGTCTTGGCTGCTCCATCCTCAATCCTATCACTGCGGCAGGCTATATCGACCAGGGACTGGTCGTCAGGCCGTTCAAGCCGGTCGTTTCTTTTGACTATATGCTTTTCACATCCGCGTTGCGCCCCGTGTCGCAAGTGGCCCAAGCCTTTATCGCGATCCTTGAAGAACATCGCGACGCCTTTCTGGACACGGGGCGTTTGACGCTCGATTAGAATCTCGCGGTGCCGCGAATATACCAGAACCCGCCGTTAAAGCCGGTTGGCGCAAAGCGGAGGTAACGAATGCCGTTGTTTATCTGCGATTGCCGTGCTTCGAGGTCGGGATAGTTGTCGAAGACATTCTCGCCGCCGATCGCAATCTTGAACATGTCGCTGATCTTATAGGACGCTTCGAGATCGACCAACACCTCAGAACCGCCAGTTTGGTCTGCGGCAAGGTTCGCGCCATAATCAGTCCATTTGCCATAATAGTTGGCGCGCGCGATGAAACCAAATCGGCTGCCCTGATAGTCAAAGGACGCGTTGCCCTTCCACTTGGGAACAAAGCCTTCCAATTCTAGCAAACGTTCGCGGTCGGCGGTGATAACTGGCGAAGCCTTTATGACATCTGTCTTTGTATAGTTGCCGTTCAAACCGAATGTCGCCTTGCCGCCGGCAAGGTCAAAGCCGATCGTCAGCACTGCATCCACACCTTGTGTCCGACTGTCGAACGAATTGGTGAAGAAAGCCACTTGCTGGAATGAATCGCCTCCCGGTATGCCAAGCGCCGCGAGTTGCGCCCGCTGAGCCGCAGTGAGGTTGAAGTTGCCGGAAACGGCGATCCGATCTTCGACCTTGATGTTGAAATAGTCGAGCGTGAAGGTGATCCGGCTGGTCGGCTTGATGACTATACCGCCCGCGAAATTGAACGACTTTTCGGGTTTCAGCGGAGTTGCACCTAGAAATTGCGCAACCGGATTGTTGGGCGAGATAATACCTGCCGTCAATGGCACGCCGGTCACAGAATCAATGTTGGTCTGCACCTGCGAAGCATTGGACTGGCCCGGCGTCGGGGCCCGGAACCCGGTATTGACCGAACCGCGCACAGCGAACACGTCGGAGAAATCGAAGCGGCTGCTGAGTTTCCAGGTGAATTTGGAGCCGAAGTCCGAATAATTCTCGTAACGTCCAGCAAGTCCGATCTGCAAGGCTTCGGATAGATTACCCTCCAGCGATGTATAGGCCGCCCAATTGCTACGTCCAAACTCTCCAGCCTGTATTGGGCTGAAGCCCGGAAAGCCATTCGAACCGACAGGAAGACCCGTGCGCGTTCCAGTGTCGGGATCAATGAGCGAAGCAAACGGCCCGACTTGCCATGATGCAAGGTCGCCGACGGTGATTTCGTAGGTCTCCTTGCGATACTCCAGACCGCCTGCAAGTGTCAGCGGATCGCCGCCGCCAATGCTGATCGGGTAGGTCAGGTCAAGATTGAAGGCGAGTTCGCGCTGTTCGAGCTGCCCCGGTTTGAACGAGGTTGGCGATGCAAGACCAAGTGATGGGTTGACGGTGTTGTCGATGCGGTAAGAGGCATGGTTCTGCCCATAGGATGCGCTCAAATCGTATGTCAGTTCAGAGCCCAGTTTGCCCTTGATACCGGCGGCTAGGGCGGCGTCAGTGATCGTTGCCCCGAACGAGGGCGTAAATCCACCAGGGAAAAGCTGTCGAAAACTGAAGCGAGGTCCGCCAGGAGTTGTAGTGGTCGGGATCGACGTTGCGATGAATGTCGAGTTGGGGTTGCGGTAAAAGAAGGCAGTTGTGCCCTTGCTCCAGCTGTAATTGCCGAAGGTATAGAACTCCATGTCTTCGGACAACTCAAGGCCTGCATTGATAAAAATGCGGGCGGCTTCAGTATCTGGATTACCCCAGCGCTGCGCCGGAACCGGCACACCCTGGACACCTGCGTTGATCAGTGCCTGCGCATCCGGACGTTGAATCCCACGTGAGGTCGTCGCGCTGTTGACATATTCGCCGCTGATGTTGACGAAGCCGTTGTCCGTGAACGGAAGGCCCAAATTTCCTTGAACAAGGAAGTCTTCGCCGTCGCCCTCATAATATTGCCCGTAACGCGCAATCAGGATGCCGCCCTCACGGTCGCGGCGCAGGCCGAAGTTCAAGACGCCCGCGATTGCGTCCGAACCGTAAAGCGCCGATGCTCCGTCACGGAGGACTTCGAGCTGCCCTACCGCAATTGAGGGAATTGCGGCAAGATCGGGGCCTTGCGATCCGCGAATATAGGGGACGTTGGTGAACTGGACAGTCGCACCGCGATGACGGCGCTTACCATTGACGAGGACCAGCGTCTGATCAGGTGGCAGGCCGCGAAGCGAGAAGGGGCGCGTGAACACCGCCCCGTCATTGCTCACAAGGCGCTGGATATTGAGTGCGGGGACCTCGGTGCGCAGCAGATCGTTCATATCCGCCGCGCCTTTTTCGATAAGGTCATCGCCGGTGATAATGTCAATGGGTAGCGCAGCGTCGGCGGCCTTCAGGTCATTGCGGCGGGTTCCGGTTACGACGATTGCCTCTCTTTCCTCTGCCGCGTCGTCGCTCTCCCGTGCGTCCTGAGCCAATGAAGGAGAAGCGCAAAGCGCCAAAGTTATCGCTCCTGTTGCCACCCCTGCGTGGATGAATTTGAACATGTCCCACCCCTTCCATATCACTCTTATCGGTAGGGATAGGCCTTCAGATTTTCACAGCCTAGCAAATATCACCAGTTATTGATATTTCGTTCGAGGTCATCATTATAGGTTATGACTTTTCGGAAGGACCTGTTTGCGATTACATCGCGTTCGGTATGCGGCTCCACCATACGCCAACGGCTCAGCGAAATATCGAAATAAAATTGAGGGCAGCCGCAAATTGGCGCGTAATGCAGGTATGATAAATCAAACATCCTCTTCGTTTTCGACCGGTCTCAATCGTCGCTCGCTGCTCCAAGGCGCGGCGATGGCCGGAAGCGCCCTCGCGCTCAGCGATCTCTTCCCGGCTTGGGCCAAAAACGGCTCGCATGGGCTGCACGCAGTTGCCGGACAACCGGGGACGCTCAATGGGCCGGAAATCGAACTCAGCGTCGGTCAATCCCCGTTCCGCCTCGGCAAGAAAACGGGCCACGCCTATACCGTCAACGGCACGCTGCCCGCACCGCTGATCCGGCTGCGCGAAGGGCAGAATATCAAGCTCGTTGTCCACAATACGCTGTCCGAGGATACATCGGTCCATTGGCACGGGATGCTGCTGCCCTTCCATATGGACGGCGTGCCTGGGGTGAGCTTTCCCGGCATCGGTCCCGGCGAGAGCTTCACATATGAATTTCCGATGAAGCAGCATGGCACCTATTGGTATCACAGCCACAGCCATATGCAGGAAGCGATGGGCATGTATGGCGCGCTCATCGTCGATCCGGCAGGTGCCGATCCGATCAAATATGACCGCGAGCATGTGCTGGTCATCTCCGATTGGAGTTTCCAGCACGCCCATACCAACTTCAAAAAGCAGAAGCAGAAAGCGGGCTATTTCAACAAGCGGAAGCAGACCTTCGGCGGCTTGCTGAAAGGCAAGGACCAGCCGCTGTCTGAGCGGGTGATGTGGGGCCAGATGTTGATGGACCCGACCGATATCGCCGACGTGACCGGCGCCTATTACCATTACCTGATCAATGGCCATGACAGCATGGGCAACTGGACCGGGATTTTCCAGCCGGGCGAGCGCGTGCGGCTGCGGATCATCAATGCGGCGGCGATGAGCAACTTCAACATCCGCATTCCCGGCCTGCCAATGTGGGTGGTGGCCTCGGACGGGCTACCCCTGACGCCGGTTGAGACCGATGAATTCCAGATCGCAGTCGCCGAAACATGGGACATCATCATCGAGCCCAAGGAAGCAATCCCCTACGCTTTCATCGCCGAGAGCATCGACCGTTCGGGCCAGTGCCGCGCGACCCTCGCCCCGCAAATGGGGATGACGGCACCTATCCCGCCCTTACGCGAACGCCCGCTGCTCACCATGAAAGACATGGGCATGGATCATGGCGGCGGCGGTGGCGACATGGCCGGGATGGATCATGCTGCGATGGGTCACGACATGGGCGCGATGGATCATGGGAGCATGAACATGCGAGACCCTTCTGTTGCACCGCAGGTCAAGATGGGGCCGGGCGTTGCCAGCCTCGCCCCGACGCCGCTCGACCGCAATGCCGAGCGCCCAACCGGCCTTGAAAAAGTGCCCCACCGCGTGCTGACGCTCAGCCAGCTCCGCGCGCTTGAGCCCAATCCCGACCAGCGCAAACCATCGCGTGAAATTGACGTCCATCTGACCGCCAATATGGAACGCTATATGTGGTCGATGGACGGGGTAAAATATTCGGAGAAAACCGAACCGCTGCCCTTCCGCCACAATGAGCGGGTGCGGGTGAACCTGATCAATCACACGATGATGCCGCACCCGATCCACCTGCATGGCCATTTCTTCGAGGTGGTGAACGGACAGAAGGGCCAATATCCGCGTAAGAACGTCGTCAACGTCCTGCCCGGCGCGAAGGTGACATTCGATTTCACCGCCGACGCAATGGGCGACTGGGCGTTCCATTGCCACATGCTGATGCACATGCACGCGGGCATGTTCCGCGTCGTGACCGTGCGGCACGAGGAGAGTGGCGAATGAAGCTTGCTCTCGCTCTTGCCGCCAGTGCTCTGTTCTCGGGTTCCGCTTTCGCGCAATCGCATCAGGGGCATGACATGCCTGCCGAGGCCGACCCTCACGCCGGTCACGATATGAGTGCCATGGAAGAAAAAACAACCGCCCCCGCTCAAGCTGCCGATCCCGCTTGCTCGCCCGAACATGCCAAAATGGGCCATTGCACGCCCAAGACGGTTGCGCCTGCGCCCGCTGCCGACCCCCATGCGGGGCATGATATGGTGTCGATGCCGACAGATGAGCAGGAGAACGAAGTAGGCAGCGCGCCTGCCCCTGCGCCGCCGGGCGATCATGCGGCCGATACGGTATTCGGCGCGGACGTCATGGCGCAGTCGCGCAAGGAACTGGCCTATGAGGTGGGCGGCATGGGATATTCGCTCGTGATGCTCGATCTTGCCGAGGTCGGCTTTCACGAGGGCCGTGAAAGCTACCGGTTTGAGGGCGAAGCCTTCACCGGCGGCAACATCAACCGCTTCGGCGTGAAATTCGAGGGCGAAGGCGCGTTTGGCGAAAAAATTGATGACCTTGAGTTGCAGGCGCTCTACTCGCGCGCTGTCGCGCCCTACTGGAACCTGCAATTGGGTGTGCGGCATGACATTCGGCCAGACCCGTCTCGGACCTATCTCGTTACCGGGTTAGAGGGAATGGCTCCTTACTGGTTCAAGGTGAACGCCGCCGCCTTCCTGTCGAACAAGGGCGAGGTTCGCGCCCGCGTCGAAGGCAGTTATGACCTACGACTTACACAGGAACTCATCCTGCAACCCCGCATCGAAACCAACATCTCCTTTCAGGATATACCCGCAATTGGCGTCGGTTCGGGCTTCAGCGATTTTGAAGCGGGCGTGCGGCTTCGCTATGAAATCAGGCAAGAAATCGCACCTTATGTCGGCGTTGAATGGCGCAGACAATTGGGCGATACTGCTCGCTTCACACGAGCAGCAGGGGACGATCCTTCATCGGTCAACTTCGTTGCCGGGATAAGGATCTGGTTCTGAACCGCACGCGCCTTCACCATTTTGCAAGCCGCCTCCACAAATGGCTGGCCCTCATTATCGGCGCGCAGCTCCTGATCTGGTTTTCCAGCGGCGTAATCATGAGCTTTCTGCCCATTGAGCAGGTGCGCGGCGGGCATTTGGTTGACCGCGAGCGCGTGGCCGCCGTTCCCGCGGCGCTCGATCTAGTGCCGCCAGCGCGGTTGATCGCGTCGGCCAAGGCTCCTGTCGAGAGCGTCACCTTTGTCATGCTCGCCGGTCGTCCGGTCGCGCAGGTGGCGACGGCGGACGGAATTAGGCTGTTCGATGCGGTGAATGGCAATCCACTCCCGCCGGTCGATGCGGCGCTTGCGCGCACTATCGCCCACGATGCCTGGAAGGCCCGGATCAAGCCGGACGCCAAGGTCACACGCGTCCTTTCCGAAAGCCCGGAATATCGCGGGGCGCTCCCGGCATGGCGGGTTGCCTTTGCCGATCCAGACAATACCAGCGTCTTTATAGCCGCCGACACCGGCAAGATCGCGGCGGTCCGCACCGGCACATGGCGGCTCTATGATTTCTTCTGGAGCCTCCATATCATGGACTGGAAGAACCACGAAAATTTCAACACATGGTGGCTGCTGGTATTTGCCATTGGCGGGCTGGGCATGGGGATAGCGGGGACCATTTTGCTCGTCATGCGCTGGCCGATACGGCGCAAGCGACGGCCTGCATGAAGGTGATGGGGCTCGTGCTGCTGGCCTTGGCGCTGCTGTTTCGCGCCGCCCCGATCTGCGCCGCGCCACTCGAAACGGTGCACGTCACAATGGAAGCGAATTGCGAGGGCATGGCGGATCGAGGCGCACCCAAGAGCGATCATGACAGGGGTAAGGCGGGGCAAGTCTGCCACGTCTGCGTTTTCCCGATTTTCGGGCAAAGGCCATCGCTCACAGCATGGTTCTGGCAAGCACCGGCGATCTTAGCGCCACCGCAGCGCCAACTGGCAGGCACATTGCGCGAACCACCAACCCCGCCCCCGCGCCGAGCCTCCCGTTTCTCAATTCAACATCAATTTTGGAGTTAAACCATGAAAACCAAATATCTGCTCGGCGCACTGGCGCTAACCATGTCCACCGCCGCCTTTGCCGCCGAACCGGCACCAGCGCCCAAAAAGGAATGCTGTTGCTGCAAGAAGGACGAGCAGGGCAAAATGGCTTGTTGCAAGGACAAGACCGAAAAGCCCGGCGAAGACCATAACGGTCATGACATGGGTGGTATGGACCACAAGTAATGAGCGGGCGCGGCGGGCTGGCAACGGCCCTCCGCGTTTCCCGCATAGGAGATCGACATGAGAAAACTTGCATTGGCGCTCGCACTGGTTGCGACGCCTGCCTTGGCAACCGAGGCAGTGATGCACCGCGACCCCGGTTGCGGCTGCTGCGAAAAATGGGCGGCCCAAGTTCGCAAGGCGTTCGGGCGCAATGTGCGGATCGTCGAAGACGCCAACCGCCCGGCGCTGCAAAAGCGCATTGGCCTACCCGTCCAATTGGCGTCGTGCCACACCGCCCTGATCGACGGAATGGCGTTCGAGGGTCATGTGCCGGTCGCAGACATGAAGCGCGTGCTTGCCACCAAGCCCAAGGGGGTCCGTGGCCTCGCTGTAGCAGGGATGCCGATTGGATCGCCGGGCATGGAGGCGCCGGGCGTCAAGGCAGACCGTTACGCGGTCGTGGCTTTCGGCAGCGGCAATTCACTCGTTTACGCGCGGCATTGAGGAGCACGAGGAGGCGGAATAGTCAGGGCGTCTGGACAGGCATTTTACATCGGAGATTCAAGATCAGCTGCTGTTCGGTCCCATCCGACGACCTCTTACTATTGGTTCAGCAGAGCCGGCGTTCGACGGCGAAACGGGAAAATCAGGTGGGCCGCGTAACCGCGCGGGTAATCAGGCTCACCTTCGACGCCCAATTCTCCGGCTCGCGGAGCCGTGCGCTCGTTGAGAATGAATGTATCCAGCAAGTGATCCCACAGCGTGGTAAACAGCCCGAAATTGACGTCGCCATCCTGTGCTGAGGCAATATGATGATGGCGATGGGCTGGCGCGACCGCCCAGACATAGCCCAAAGGCCCCAGCTTCATGTCAACATTGGAATGCTGAAGTAAAAGCTGGATCGCCACTGCAAAGCTCAGAAGCCACGCTATGTCTGCTCCAAAGCCCATGATCACCAGCGGCGTCGTCGCAACTGTCAGCTCCAGCGCCTGATGCAGGGGATGTTTCGTCAAGCCGTTGAAGCCATAGAGGCGCGGCGCTGCGTGATGAACCGCGTGTAATCGCCACATCCAGCCATAACGATGGCTGGCGAAATGGGTCAGCGTGATACCAAAGTCGGCAATGATGATCGCTAGGGCTAGTTGCAACCAAATCGGCCAATCGAGCGGCCAGATGCCGAGGCTGGGCAGATGTGAGGCGATAAGCGGCAACGACAGAACCGAAACGATGATTGAGATTTCGTTGACGAGGGCATGCGCGGACCACTCAGTGGGGGCCGGTCACCCGACGCCGGACACCTGGCCGCATAGAGCTACTATCCAGTACGCCTCAGGCACTTGGCCATGCGCGTCAGGTTCGGCAAAGTCCCCAGGGAATTCCGTTACGGCCGATTACAGGCGCCAGGCATCAAACATTTTCGCGATTTCTCCGGTCCCTGAGCGCACCGAACCCTAACAGGGACCTGGCTCGTCACAAGTCAGTGCCGGGTGTACAATCTCGGGCCTGCCGTTCCGACAGCATAAACCTCAAAGCGCTGCGGCGCCTGCCCTGGCACTTCCATTCCAGGCGAACCCATCGGCATGCCGCCGACGGCAAGGCCGACTACACCGCTCGGCTTGGTCGCCAGCACGCGCTTTATGTCTTCAATAGGAACATGCCCCTCGAATGCCATGCCGTCGATAACGGCCGTGTGGCAGGAGCGAAGACGAAGCGGGATCCCGAACCTTGCCTGAAGTGTCGCGCGGTTGGAAGCGTCAACCACTCTCATGGTCTTCCCCAGCCCCTTGCGGACTTGCGCCGCCCACTTCTCGCAGCAACCACATCCTGGATCCCGGTGCATGATTGCTGCAGTCGATGCCATGGCGGGCGACCCCGCCAGAAGCAGTGCCAGAAGAAGTTTGCGCATTGGTGCTCCTCTTGGTGCAAATTCAAGCTTGTTTGGTCGGTCAGAAGTGCGCAGCGCGCCTCCTCAGGTGGCAAACTCTTCCGCGGACCACTTCGAAATCCAGGGATGCATGTACCCATGATGGGCGAGAGCCGCCTGTGAACTATCCTTGCCGCAAAATCGAGGCGGGACGAACCCACACTATGCGACAGCCTCGCCCATCATCAGCTCAGAACCACAGGCGCACACCCATTACGAAGTGCGGATCGGAGACCTGTCCCCCATTTGCGCGGGTGAAGCGAGCAGACTCACCAAACTGCCGGACCCATTCGAAACCGATATAGGGCGCAAACTCCTTCTTGATTTCGTACCGCAGGCGAACGCCCAGTTCGAGGTTTGAAAGACCAGCTCCAACCCCAAGCTCCGGGATGGTCTGTGCGGAAAAGTTGGCCTCCAGTCTGGGCTGGACAATCAACCGCTGGGTTATCCGCTGATCGTAGTATCCCTCGATACGGCCGCGCAGTTCGCCCTTGTTCGACAGAAATGCCGCCGCCGTCACCTCAAACCAGTACGGTGCCAAACCCTCGATGCCAATCACGGCATATGTCCGCGACGGATTTGGCGCTACGTCATGACGGATTCCCGCCTGCAAATTCCAATAAGGTGAAATGGCGCGTGAATAGAGGCCGGACAGTTCCAGGTCGTCGAGCGGCCCGCGAAATTCGCCTTCACCCTCATATTTGAACACAAAGCGATTGATGTCACCGCCAAACCAGGCCTCGCCATCCCAACGATAGCTGTCCTTGTTCTTGTGAACGACATATTCGGCAAGATCGAAGCCAATATAATGGACATTGATGCCCCCGCTGGCTTTCATCATCTTCTCGCGGGCACGTTCCATCTCTTCCTTCGTAAAGATGCGGTCGGCGTACCAGTTCGAAGGCGGAGCCGGCGCGGGCGCGTTGCCTGGTTCGAGGTCGGTGCCTGTCGCTGTCCCCGGGGCGTTCGCCAGCGGCGCGGACGAAACTTTCGGCGTACAGTGGCCCATCTTTGCGTGTTCCGGCGGGCAATCCGGATCGACGACCTCTCCTGCTGGAATGGTCGTGCCCATGGCCGTGTCCGGTCTAGCCTCACCGCCACTGTCGTGCTCAGGCAAGGATTCGGGTGCTGAAGCTTCAGGGCCGCGCTGGTCGGTTGCAGGCGTACAATGCCCCATTTTCGCGTGCTCTGGTGGACAAACCGGTGGGGCCTTTTCGGCTTCCGGCTTTACGATAGGCGCAGGCGGCTTGGGAGTTCCGGGCATCGCCGCATGGTCCATTCCCGGCATCGATTGGGCTTGGGCAGGAACCGCGAAAGCCAACACAGCAGCGCAGCCAAGTAGCAGGTGGGGCAGCCTCATGCCTGTTCTCCCCGGGGCCGAACACTGACAACACGCATCATTCCTGCTTCCATGTGGTAAAGCAGGTGGCAGTGGAAAGCCCAGTCGCCCACCGCGTCCGCAGTAAAGTCGAAGCTTGCCTTCCCTCCTGGCTGGACAAGCACGGTATGCTTCCTCGGCGCGTGATCGCCCTTGCCGGTTACCAGTTCGAAAAAATGACCGTGCAGGTGAATAGGGTGGCTCATCATTGAATCGTTGATGAGGTTGATCCGCACCCGCTCGCCTTCAACAAATGGGATTGGCTCGTGGTGGTCCGACATCTTCATGCCGTCGAAGGACCACATGAACCGCTCCATGTTGCCGGTGAGATGAAGATCCAGGGAGCGCTCGGGAGCGCGCACATCGGGATTGCGCTCGAGCGACTCGAGATCGTGATAGGTCAGCACCTTGTGATCGACGTTCTCGAGGCCTTGTCCCGGCTCGCCCATACGATCGACGGGCATCGGTGAGATGGACTGTACGCCGGGGTTCTTGTCGACTTGCGGAGCCACACTGAAATCGCGCATGCTATGACTCATGCCGCCCGCGCCCTGACCCATTGCGCCGTGATCCATCGGAGGCGCAGCCGCATCGGCCGGTGTGCAATGCCCCATTTTGGCATGCTCGGGCGGGCAATCGGCAGCGGGAACCGCCCCCGCCGACATGTCCATTTCGCCCATGCCCATGTCTTTCATGTTGGCAAGCGGCCGTTCGCGCAGTGGCGGCACTTCGGCAGCCATCCCGGCGCGCGGCGCCAATGTCGCACGGCCCATGCCCGAACGATCGTTTGCTTCGGCGACCAGCGTGTAGGCACGGTCGTCGGTCGGGGTCACGATCACGTCATAGGTTTCGGCAACGGCGATCTGGAACTCATCGACTTCGACCGGACGGACGTTGAGGCCATCGGCCTGGACAATCGTCAGACGAAGCCCCGGGATGCGGACATTGAAGATCGACATGGCCGACGCATTGATGATGCGCAGGCGCACCCGCTCGCCGGGCCGGAACAGCGCGGTCCAATTGTCTTTGGGACCGTAGCCGTTGACGAGGAACGTATAGGTCGATCCGTTGACATCGGCGATGTCAGTGGGATCCATTCGCATTTTACCCCAGTCGAGCCGTTCCTTGAGTGGCTGATCCTTGCCGGCCAGCAAGCCCCCCAGCGTTTGCCGCTGCATGTTGAAGTGCCCCGGATTGACTTTCAGCTTGCGGAAGATCGCTTCGGGGGAGAGTTGGCTGTGATCCGAAAGCACAACAACATGTTCGCGATCAGAGGCAATCGGGTCCGTCCCCTTGGGATCGATGACGATCGGCCCGTAGTGTCCGAGTTGCTCCTGAAGCCCCGAGTGACTGTGATACCAATAGGTCCCTGACTGGACTACAGGAAACTCGTAGACGAAAGTCGAACGTGGCTTGATCCCCGGAAAGCTGACGCCCGGGACGCCATCCATCTGAAACGGCAATATCAGGCCGTGCCAGTGAATCGAGCTATCTTCGTCGAGGTCGTTCCTGACCGACAGACGCACGTTCTGCCCTTCGCGCAGCCGGATCAATGGAGCCGGAACCGTGCCATTGATCCCGATGGCGCGGCTGACCTTGCCATCGACACGCATTGTCTGACGGGCAATCCGAAGGCTGATGTCGGTGCCCGAAACGGTGGGTATCGGGTCCGTAATCCCTTGAGAGACAGGCTGCGCCCATGCCGGAAACCAGGGCACTAGGGCCGCAGTTGTGCCACCTGCTGCGGCCGCGCCGATAAAGGATCTTCTGTCGATGTTCATAATCCGTCCGGTTTTAAATTCAGCATGCTACTATCGATACGCATCGCGCGCCCTTCCCCCTCATGCCAGTCGAAAACTGTTTCACCAGTATTCCACGTGGCTCAGCCGCTCGAAAACACCATGCGTCTGGCTGCGCCCTTTACCATCAGTAAATGCCGCAAAAAGGGCAACATCCTGGTCTGCGGCTTCGCTTTTTTTGGTCGTTGACGGCCCTTCATGTCCCGCAACACGCCAGACCAGTGACGAGCCCGGCACTACCCGTCTCGCTGCCGGGATCAGCTGCTCGTTTTGACAAGTGCCGCCGTCCCAACATGCGTTCGCCAACTGCCAATGCAGGAGCTGGCACTTCTCTTTTGCGAGTTACGCCATTACACGGTCGCTTCCGTCTCGCTGTATGTCCGCTCGGCTTTTGCCGCAAACCCCGCGCACATTCTCCGCTTGGAGGCCTACCTCGATGACCGATTCCACATCATTCACACCCGCAGCAGGCCGGTTTGCCCCTACCTCGCTGTACGACAGCGGCGTAGCGCTGCTGACCCGGGAGGCGCTGTGGCGGCGCGAGCTGCTTCGGCAATTGGCTCCCGCGCCTGGCGATTCCATTCTCGATGTCGGCTGCGGCACAGGTTCACTGGCGATCTTGCTCAAAAAGACCCAGCCCGACGCGCGCATTGTCGGATTGGATCCCGACATCGGGGCACTTGCGATCGCCAAACGCAAGGCCGCCGCGGCAGGTGTCGAAATCGAGTGGCAACAAGGCTTTGCGCGTGACGCTGCAAAGTTCGGATGCTTCGATAAGGTGGTTTCCAGCCTTGTATTCCACCAGGTGTCGCTTGACGGGAAGCGATCTGGACTTGCAGCAATCTTTGCTGCGGCAAGGACAGGCGGATTGGTCTGCATCGCGGACTACGCTGCGCAAGAAAAGTGGCACATGCGTCAACTCTTCCGCTTTATCCAACTGATCGACGGGCGAGAGAATACGCAACTCAATGCCGACGGATTCATAGAACGCGAGTTGGGCACTATTCTGGCCAAGCCCGTCGCACGGACCTTTGCCATCGACACGCCTACCGGCACGATTTCGCTATTCTGCGAAACCAACGTCATCCACTCCGATTAGAAAAGGAAGCGAAATGAAAGCTTTGTCTATTTTGGTCGCATCGCTGGCTGCACACCCGCTGTTGGCCCACGCAGAAGCGCCGCACAACGCCGCTGTGGCAAACGAGAGCGCCGCAGTGATTGCCGTTCTGGCCCGATACAAGTCCGCGATCGAACGGCTCGATGCGTCCGGTACCGAGCAATTGTTTACTTCGGATTCGGCGATCTTCGAGGGCGGGAAGTTCGAAGGAACCTACGCCAATTATCTGGCGCACCATCTTTCACCCGAACTCCATGAATTCAAGAGCTTCACCTTTTCGAACTACACTATTTCAGTCCGCTTCGAAGGCCAGCTCGCCCTGGCAACTGAGGGCTACACCTACCGAATCGAGACCAAGTCCGGCGAAGTCGCCGAACGGGCCGGCGTGGCGACCAGTGTTCTCAAGAAAGTCGGCAGCGAGTGGAAAATCCTCTCGATGCACAGTTCTTCCCGTCGGCCTCCTGCGCGCTGACCGTGACCTTTTGCAGCTTGGGAACTTTGGGAAGGGTCGCGAGTTTAATGATCCAATCCCAGCAACGGTCTGCCAGGTATCAAGCGGGCTCGTTCATTGCAGGTATTGTCGTATCGCAAGCGCGCGGGAGCGCCCGTATGCAGGTCCCGATCGAACAATAGCTGCTAAGCGAATTCCCATCCTCAATCTGAAGGACATGCATCAGTGCTCAAGTTTCCGGGTCTGCTCGCCTCCACCTCCCTCGCCATGCTGCTCGCTTCATGCGGATCCGGCTCGGAGGAGGCTCCAACGCCAAGCGCTGAGTCAAGCGAAGCGGCAATGGTCGATACGGGTCCATTCGCAACCGCAGAAACGGCAATGAAGGACAGGATGGATTCTGCGATCGGTTCGAGCATTTCCAATACCTGGCTGGTTCAGATGATCGAGCATCACCGCGGCGCCATTGCCATGTCGAAGATCGTGCTTGAGCTGGCCCCGAGCAACGATGTGCGAAGCATGGCGGAAGCAACAATCGCCAAGCAAACCAAGGAAATCGATGAATTGACCAAGCTGCGGAGCAGTGGTGCAGCTGATCCATCCAGCGTCGCCCCCTATCGCCCAGCAGGGCTGGAGATGCATCGGGCGATGATGGCGGCATCAAGCCCCGACATATCCGAAGCCTACCTGCGCAAGATGCTCGCGCATCATCGCGGCGCAATTGCCCTGTCCGATGCCGTCATTGCCAATGGCTCCGACCCGAAAGTGCGCGCCGCAGCACAGAAAACCAAAGCCGATCAGACCAGGGAAGTCGCGATGATCGAGGCGATGCTAGCAGGCAAGCCTATGGCGACCGCGTCCGTACCGCCGCAACCGAAGGCCAGCCCGAGCGTCCCGGCGCCTGCGCCGCGACCGTCCGCATCTTCCCCGAAGCCTAAGCCCGTGCCGCCAAAGCCGGCGCCAGCTCCAGCGCCCTCGCCAATGCCCAGTGACCATGACATGGACAACATGCCTGGCATGAAGATGTAGATCTTCGCGCGAGGGGCTTGCATGGCAGGCGCATCCACCGGTTTGCCCGATGCGACTGCCAGCCCGTTACCGATGAGGTATATGGTCGTCACCGCTCGCCTCCGAAAGCGGTGACCATTCTCGCACCCGCGTTTGCGATCGACAGCAACGCCTCCAAACGATCAATGGCGACTGCGGTCCTGGGGCCCCGCTGGCAGCGCTGACCACGGCGCCAATGTCCCGCCGCCCAAGGCGATTGGGTGGCGCTTGGCCGCAGTCCGATGAACATCCGATAATTCGTTATGAGTGGTTGGATTTTGCGCTTATTCGCCTGTATATACTGGCAATGAATGTTCATTTGCCAACCTCGCTTGCGAAGCCCGTGAAATCGAACCAGCCGACCCGCGGAGAGCAAATCGGAGCCGATATCGACAACACCGGATCGCCCCCTCGCTATGCAGCAATCAAGCAGAGCATCTGCGACGCTGTGCGGGATGGCACACTGAAGCCTGGTGATCGCGTTTCGTCGGAATCTGAGCTGGTAGAGCAATTCGACGTGTCTCGCATGACCGCGAACCGGGCGCTGCGCGAACTCCAAGCCGCAGGGGTTCTGGTTCGCCGCGCTGGTATCGGATCCTTTGTGGCCGAACCCAAGCCCATCGGTCAGATGATCGAGATCCGCAACATCGCCGAGGAAATACGCGAACGCGGTCATGCCTATCGCGCGCGTGTAATCGAGAAACGTGAAGTCCGTGCCAGTGCCGAAACCGCTGCGCTGCTGGAGGTATTGGTCGGGACGAAGCTGTTCCACTCGATCATTGTGCATCATGAGGCCGAATTCCCGATCCAGCTCGAGGAACGATACGTTCTTGCGTCGGTGGCACCAGATTACGGCAAGCTCGATTTCACGCAGATGACGCCGAATGAGTATCTGACGCGCATCGCGCCGCTGGAACGGGTCGAACACCGGGTTTGCGCGAAGATGCCTGACAAGCGCACCCGCGCGATGCTTGGTTTGTCGGATGGCGAACCGGTGCTGCAGATGATCCGCCGCACCTGGAGTCGGTCGCGCCTCGTCTCGCACGCTTGGCTTACACACCCGGGGTCGCGATTCGAACTATCCGCAGCATTTTCGATAGACGATTGATCGGGTCAGGTGGTGCCGGCTGCGGCGGCTGGCTTGCGACGCCGACGCAGCCAACGGAAATCGGCCTTGCTGAAGCTTTTGAAGAGAAGGTAGAAGCCGGTCCCCGAGGCCCAGAGCACACCGAATGCTACAAAGATGATCAGTGGGTGGTTGAAGCTCTTCCGGTTCACATAATCCATATTGTGAAGCATCCAGAAAAAGTCCCAGGTCCGCCAGGTGTCGCCACGCATGACGAGAAAGCGGCCTGTCTCGGCTGAGACGTAGGCACTGCTGTTTTCTGCATCGGCAAAATCGACCCGCCACATCGCACCGGCATGATCGCGCGCCTCGAGGTTTGGCTTCGAAAGCAGGCTGACCTGCTTCACCGGTGCCTCGTTCATCATCGACGCGACATCGCGGGCAAGCGCTTCATCGACAGCAACGCGTTCGCCGCTTGTCGCGTCGAACAGCCGGACGCCCTGGCTCGTATGCAACTCATAAACAGGCATGGCCCCGAGATCGCGCAGCACCAGGCTGGTGACCCCCTCCCCGCGCGGCAACCCCGCAACCGCAAAAAACCCTCCCTCGGGAAGTGGGTGTGCATGCGTCATTTCAGCGTCGTGCCCGCCGACCTTGTCCTTGTCGAGCAGCGCCATCACCGAACCGCTCAGCGCCCAAAGCAGAAACTGAAGCCCGAGGATGAGGCCGACCCATTTGTGGATACGCCGGAAGAAAAGTGGCGTCAGGCGAATCTTCTTCATGCCTTTTTCCTCTTGCGGCGCGGGAACGACCAGATCAGCAGCCAGGCCCCCAACACGGCCATAGCAAAGGTACTCCAGGTCGCAACGCGAAGCAGTGGGTTGTTGACGTCGCTGCGCTCATCGTAGTCCATGATGTGCAGCATCCAGGCGAAGTCGAAGACGCGCCACAAGGCATGCCGGCGAGAAATAAGCTCACCCGTAGTCGGTGACAGGTAGAGGGTCGGACGGTTCCATCCCTCGAACTCGACTTGCCAGTAAGGTGCCTTGCGCGCCTGCATTTCGAGCGGAGCCTGGGTGAGCAGCCGCACCGCGACGATCTTGCCGTCGCCGGCAAAGATGCGTCGCGCTTGCTCACGAACCTGGGGTTCGGTCAGGGCAGGCAACGGCGAACCCGACTTCGCATCGAACAGTCGTAGCCCGTCAGGCGTTTCCGCGCGCCAGACCGGTCGGTCCAGAAACCGCTGCAAGCGGATTTCGGACACGCCCGGAACCGCAGCCACAATTTGCGAGGGCGGTGCGACACCGGACAGATCGAAGGGCTCGACTCTCGGCGCACGTACCAGGTGATCTCCATGAATGATGTCGATATGAACCACCACCATGTAGAGCCCGGTCAGCGTCCAGAGCAGAGCCTGGACGCCGACCAGCAGAGCCAGCCATTTATGGGTTCGCCGTACAAGCAGCGGCCAGCGGATTGCCACGATGGTGGCCTCAGAACGCCGTCCGGAAACCGACGTAGAAACGCCGTCCGAGCAGGTCATAGGTCATCGTGTCGGTGTTCGCATCGGTGAAGCTGCGGATGTACGGAGCCCGCCGATCAAACATGTTATCGACACCCAGTTGGAAGCGAGTCTTTTCGTTGACCTCGAACGCCAGCTGGAAGTTGTGATAGAACACGTTCGGCGTCTGGTATCCAATTTGCCCCGCTGCAGCGTTGAAGTCGGTCGCCTTGCCAATCCACTGTGTCGACCAGGTTGCGCTGATGCCGTCCTTTTCGGCCGTCAGCACACCATATCCGCGCCACTTCGGATAGCCGCCATTCCCACCGCCGATAAAGCCGTCGAAATAGATCGGCGCGCCGCCCGGGAATGGGCTGACGACATACTTGTTGAGGTAGGTGACGTTCAGGTCGAGAGTCACAGCGACCGATCCGATATTGCCGCCATAGACGAGGCCCAGGTCGAGGCCATTCATTTCCTCACGTCCGGTGTTGATCGGTTGCGCCGAGAGATAGGTTACCTCACCGGTGAGCGCACTCCGCGTGAAATCATCGCAGAATGGGCTCGAGAGATTCGAGCTCGCGTAGCATACCGCAAGCTTGGTCGAGCCGGGAATCGCACGGATGGCATCGGTGATCGTGATGTCGAACCAGTCGGCAGTCAGCGTAAGCCCGGGGATCAAACCTTTCGGCGAGAAAACGGTGCCGATCGTCCAGGTCGTCGAGCTTTCCGGTTGAAGCTTCTGGTTGCCACCAACCGTCGTCAGGATGGTGTTACCGAGCTGGATATAGTTTGCCGGCACGCCCGATGCCTGGCAGTTGGCGATCAGCGTCGCATTGCCACTCGTCGAATACCGCGAACACGGATCGCTGGTCGTGAGATTGCCTTCCGAAACACCGCCGAACAATTCGGGGACATTGGGAATGCGGAAGCCGGTCCCATAGGTCCCGCGCAGGCGGATGTCGTCGTTCACCTTCCAGTCGAGGCTCAGCTTGTAGTTCCAGTCCCCGCCGAACAGGTCATAGTCGGAGTAGCGCACCGCACCATCGAAGGTCAGCTCCTTGAAAAAGGGTGTGTCGGCGAGAATCGGCACCGAGAGCTCAAGATAAGCCTCCTTGGCTATGCTCGAACCCGAGATCGGGCTTTGCTGGTTGGTGTTGGCAATGCCCAGCACAGTTAGGGGATCGGGGTCGCGCCAGCCTTTCTCCTTGCGATAGACGACGCCGGTCGCAAAGGACAACGGGCCTGCCGGAAGATCGAAAAGGTTTCCGTTGAGGTCGGCAGTTACTGTTCCGAGCTGATTGCCGCCGCGATCGCGCGAGGTGAACAGAATGTAGTTGAGTACCTGCGGCGTGAGATCGCCGTAGCCGAGATAGTCGCCGCACGGAATGGCGGCCCTCGGTGCGCTGCTGCAGATGCTGGTATTGATCGTGTTACGGACACGCTCGAGATTGGCGATATTGGTCGACCCATCGACCGCAGTGTTGCGACCGAAGCTGCCCGCCACTTCCCACGCCCAGCCGTTCGACAACGTACCGCGCAAGCCAAGGGTGCCTTGCCAGGTGTCGGTCTCCTGGAAGAACTGGCGCGGACCCGGCTCGAGGAGACGGCGCTGCACGAGAACGATATTCTGGCCGGTCGGGTTCGTCGGGTTGGTCGCCGAAATCGACAGGTTGCGCAATGTACCCGGGCTCGCAATCTGGTTGGATTTGCGATTGGTGAAGAGGAACTCTCCAAAAGCCTCGATATTGTCGGAAAGATCGTAATCGGCGAAGAACGCCGTGCTAACCCGTTCGACCGGACTTACGGCGTTAAGAAACGGGCTGGAATTGAAATTGTGCTTTGCGGCATTGTACGGCTCGTAGAAGTTGCCGTCGCCGCCCAGGACCTGGTTGAAGTTGATCTGCTGGCCGCTAGGAAGAACGGCGCGGCCGCCGATTGTCGATGCGCTGTTGACGCAGCTCAGCGTACCCGGAGTTGTTTCGCCGAGCGAACAGGGCGCACGACTGGCCATGTTGACCGCCGAAGTCTGCTGGTAGGTGACCGCCGCCATGAAGCCGCCGCGATCGTTGCGGATGCCCCAGATCAGGTCGGCAGTGAAATCCGATCCATCCCCCCGTTCGGTGATGCCCTGCCGAACGTTCACGCCAAGACCTTCATAGTCGGTGCGGGTAACAAGATTGACCACCCCAGCCATGGCGTCCGCGCCGTAGATAGCCGAGGCACCGTCCTTGAGAACATCGGTGCGCGATAATGCATATACCGGGATCATGTTGAGATCTGGCGAGGAGTTGGCACCGGTTCCGCCCGCGACCAGGCGCCGACCATTCAGCAGCACCAGGGTCCGCTTGATGCCAAGCCCGCGCAGATTGACCTGCGCCGTGCCGTAGCCGTTGCCCGTCCAATAGGCCGAAGTCTGGTTGCCCGCAAACCCTGCGTTCGCGGGGAGACGCTGCAGCACGGTTTCGATATTGACCACGCCGGTGTTTTCGATTTGCTCTGCCGAGACGACAGTGGCCGGCGCAACGCCTGCCAGATCCTGACGGCGAATGCGCGAGCCGGTAACAACGATCGAGCCGCCGCTATCGCCATCGTCCGCGCTCGTCTCTGGTGCCGATTCGGTTTGCGCAATGGCCGGAGTGGACAGGCACGCAATTACCGCGGCCCCCGCGAGCAACGTTGTCCTCATCATCATGGCAAAACCCCCTTCTGGCTAGCTGTTCGACTCATAGTGGCTCACTTGTATATACAGGTCAACAGAATATTTTGTGCTTGTTTTTCAGCTCAGAAAGACATTCTGGCGTGCGAAGCCGGGCACGGCGCGCACAGCGAGGCGCAAGCGCCATCCTCTTCGGCCTGGGCTTCATTTGGGCAAGTCGGCGAGATAAACAGGCACGATCCTGGCAAGCAGCGGTTTGTCGATTCTCGACGATCGATAGGGACTATTGCGTCAAGTGACTGGCGTTCTCCGCGCCGATCCAAAGCGTGCGATCAGATCATAGGAAGTGCCGACAAAATGCTGACGCACCAGCGTGATCCCTTCGTTGCCGCGCCAGGTTCGACGCTCGACAAACAGACATGCGGTTCCTGGCTGGACCTGAAGCATATCCGCGGTCGGTATGTCCGCCGCAACTGCCGAGATGCGCGTCTCGGCCTCAGTCCAGGGAACGTGCTTCAATAGCCACGCGCCCGGTGATGCACCATCGAGGGGCAAGGCCGTGATGTCTGGCACGGCAGTCAGACTGACCAGCCGCTCCTCGAGGGCGAGCGCGATATCGTCGGCGAAATGCAGGCCCTCGAGCAGCAGAAGATCCCCCTTGCCAGCGAGCATCATCTCGTCGGCGGACGCACGATTAGGCTTGCGAGTCTCGCGGCGGAGCGGCTGATACCGGTAGACCTGTCCGCGCTGCAGGATTTCCTGCTCAAGGTCGGGAATGTCGAGGACCATCGAGTGGACCTTTGGCCTCGCGACAAACGAGCCTGCTCGCTTGCGGCGGTCGATCAAGCCAGCCGTTCCAAGCGCCGACAGCGCCTTGCTCACGGTCATGCGGGCGCAGCCATACTGCTGCATCAATTCAAGTTCGATGGGTAGCCGGGCGCCGGGCCGAAGTTCGCCTGACAGGATCGCGGCCTCAATGTCGCGCCGGATACGTTCGTGCAGCGGAGGACTCATGCGATCAGGACCGCCAAGACCTGCCGATAACGCTCTGCCAATTGCGCGCGCGCGCGATGCCGCCCTCCGCTGACCAGCTTCTCACCTCGCCGCCACACGGCGTCGATCGCACCGCGCCCGCCGGCAAACAGAAAGCCATCGATTATCGAGGACCCGGACTTCCCGGTCAGCGAGGGATGTTGCGCGTCAAGACTTACCAGGTCGGCCGAGTGTCCGACCGCCAGACCGCCCGCTACGCCGAGTGCGCCTGCGCCACCCTCAAGGGCTGCCGCATAGATATCCTGGCCGGTTGAACGCCCCGGGCCCGATGCCAGTACATTGCGCGACCGTTGCGCAAGCCGCTGGCCATATTCCAGCCATCGCAGCTCCTCCGTCATATCGATCAGCACATTGGAATCGGTACCAATGCCAAAGCGGCCGCCCGCCGCGACAAATGGCGAGGCGGGAAACAAGCCGTCACCGAGATTGGCCTCGGTGATCGGGCAAAGCCCTGCGATTGCTCCGCTCCTGCCTAGCCTCGAAGCTTCTTGCTCGGTCATATGGGTTGCGTGGACCAGACACCATCGGGCGTCCACCGGCATATTGTCGAGCAGCCAATCGACTGGACGGGCTCCACTCCAGGTCAGGCAATCGTCCACCTCGCGGATCTGTTCGGCAATATGGATGTGGATCGGAGCATCGCCCGCCATTTCCGACAGGTGGCGCATTTCCGGTGCAGTGACGGCGCGCAGGCTATGCGGAGCAATGCCGAGGACTGCATCGGGGAGCGAAGCAGCTGCCGTTCGCGCAGCCTCAAGCAACCGCGCAAATCCGTCGAGGTCGTTGATGAAGCGGCGTTGTGCGCGACTGGGTTCAGCTCCGCCGAAGCCGGAATGTGCGTAAAAAACGGGCAGCAGCGTAAGGCCGATCCCGCTCTCCGCAGCCGCCGCAACGATCGATTGCGACAGGAGCGCCGGATCGGAATAAGGTGTTCCGGCGGCATCGTGGTGGAGATAATGAAACTCTCCGACGCGAGTGAAGCCGGTCTCGAGCATCTCGGCGTAAGCGAATGCCGCGATCGCCAGCAATTGTTCAGGGGTCATCCGGTCCACGAAGCGATACATCAGATCGCGCCAGGTCCAGAAGCTGTCATCGCTTGCGCCGCGGGACTCGGTCAGTCCTGCCATGCCGCGCTGGAAAGCATGGCTGTGAACATTGCACATGCCGGGCAGTCCGATAGCGTGGCGTTCGTCGAGCGGTTGCGGCGCTTCGCCGGGCGCAATTGCACCGATCAGCCCATCCGCAATGGTGATCCTGACATCGGATGCCCAGCCATCGGCCAGTAAGGCCTGCCCGAAATGCAAGGTCCGTCGCGCGCTCACGTCTTCCGCCATGCGAAATCTCCATCGGTCAATTATGTCTATACATTATCAGCCATCGATGCAATGTATCTTGGCGGAAGGGAGATTCGGACCATGCGATGCGACCGTTTGTGGCACGACGCGCGGCTGGCGACGATGGTCGGCGACGGCTTGGGCGTGGTCGAGCGCGGCGTAGTCGCTGCCGCGGGCGGAACAATCGTATACGCCGGCCCCGAAGCCAGTGCGCCTACATTCGAACCTACCGAAAGCACCGCCTGCAATGGCCGCTGGATCACTCCTGGGTTGATCGACTGCCATACCCATCTGGTCCATGCCGGCGACCGGGCGAGCGAATTCGAGATGCGCCTTGACGGGGCATCCTACGAGGAAATCGCCGCTGCGGGCGGTGGAATCGTTTCGACCATGCACGCAACACGCAGTGCCAGCGAGGACGAACTGGTCCGGACCGCACTTCCCCGGCTCGACGCACTGATCGCCGAAGGCGTTACCACGGTCGAGGTCAAATCGGGTTACGGCCTCGAAACCGGTACAGAAGTCCGGATGTTGCGGGCGGCGCGCCGCCTCGGTACCGAGCGGCCCGTCCGCATCGCTACCACCTTCCTTGGTGCCCATGCACTGCCCCCCGAATATGCCGGCAATGCCGACGGATACATTGCAATGATAGCCGACAGGATGCTGCCGGAGGTGGTCGGTCTGGCTGACGCGGTCGACGCTTTTTGCGAAGGCGTCGGTTTTACGCCGGCCCAGACCGAACGTGTATTCCAGGGTGCCAAGCGAGCAGGCTTGCCGGTCAAGGTCCACGCCGAACAGCTTTCGAACCAACACGGGGCGGCTCTCGCCGCACGCTATGGCGCGCTGTCAGCCGATCATCTCGAATATCTCGATGATGCAGGTATCGCCGCAATGGCGAAAGCAGGCACTGTCGCGACATTGCTGCCCGGTGCCTTCTATTTCATGCGCGAAACCCGCCTGCCGCCGATCGAGGCCCTGCGCCGCGCGGAAGTGCCTTTGGCGCTCGCCACCGACTGCAACCCCGGAACCTCGCCGCTCACTTCGCTTCTGCTGGCGATGAACATGGGCGCTACCTTGTTCCGCATGACTGTTGCCGAATGCCTTGCCGGGGTCACGCGCAATGCCGCGCGCGCGCTGGGCCTGGCGGATCGCATCGGAACACTCGAAGCCGGCAAGTCCTGTGATCTGGCGATCTGGGACATCGAGCGGCCCGCGGAGCTCGTTTATCGCATGGGACAAAACCCGCTCCATGCCCGCATCTGGAGTGGTCGATGACAGAGGTTCTACTTGTCCCCGGTGCGGTATCCCTCGCCGACTGGCGCGCCATCTATCGCGGCGCCGCGACCCGCCTTGACCCGGCGTCTTCACCGCTGATCGCCGAAAGCGCTGCCGCCGTAGGCCGCATTCTCGCACATGGCGCACCCGTCTATGGTATCAACACCGGTTTCGGAAAGCTCGCCAGCGTCCGCATCGATGACGCCGACCTCGCGACACTGCAACGCAATATCGTGCTCAGCCATGCGGCGGGGACTGGCGCGCCGTCACCGGTACCGGTCATCCGGCTCATGATGACGCTCAAGCTCGCCAGCCTTGCGCAGGGCGCGTCGGGCATCCGCCCCGAAACCGTCGCGTTGCTGGAAGCGATGCTGGCGCATGGACTGACGCCGGTGATTCCGGCACAGGGATCCGTCGGCGCAAGTGGCGACCTCGCCCCGCTGGCGCACATGGCGGTCACTCTGATTGGAATGGGCGAGGTCTTCGTTGGAGATGAGCGCCTGCCCACCCTCGACGCATTTGCACGCGCAGGTCTGACCCCGATCGAGCTCGCCGCGAAAGAAGGACTCGCGTTACTCAATGGCACACAGTTTTCGACCGCCAACGCGCTCGCCGGGCTGTTCGAGACCGAGTTGCTGTTCCAATCAGCGCTGGTGACGGGTGCGCTTTCGACCGAGGCCGCCAAAGGGTCCGACACACCGTTCGACCCGCGTATCCATGAGCTGCGGCGCCACCGCGGCCAGATCGAAGTGGCGGCTGCACTGCGCGCCATGATGGCGGGATCGGCGATCCGCGCCAGTCACCTCGATAACGATACACGAGTCCAGGATCCCTATTGCCTGCGTTGCCAACCGCAGGTGATGGGGGCAGTTCTCGACCTGATGCGTCAAGCCGCGACGACCTTGGCAATCGAGGCCAACTGCGTTTCAGACAATCCGCTGATTTTTCCTGATACCGACGAGGCTCTGTCGGGCGGCAATTTCCACGCCGAGCCGGTCGCTTTTGCCGCCGACATGATTGCGCTGGCAGTCTGCGAGATCGGGTCGATTGCTGAGCGCCGGATCGCGATGCTTGTCGATCCGGCGCTGTCGGGGCTGCCCGCTTTCCTGACCCCGCGTCCCGGCCTCAATTCCGGTTTCATGATCCCGCAGGTGACCGCCGCGGCGCTGGTCAGCGAAAACAAGCAGCGCGCCTATCCCGCCAGCGTCGATTCGATCCCCACTTCCGCCAACCAGGAGGATCATGTGTCGATGGCGGCGCACGGCGCGCGTCGACTGCTCGACATGGCGGCGAATGCGACGGCGGTCATCGGCATCGAGCTGCTGGCAGCTGCCCAGGGTTGCGACTTGCAAGCTGGCCCGGGTTCGTCCGAAGTTTTGGAGCAGGTACGCAAGTGTCTGCGCGCTGAAGTGCCGACGCTCGATCACGACCGCCACTTCCATCCCGATATGGAGATCGCGGCAGCCCTGGTTCGCGGTGGCGCGATCATCGATGCGGTGGGAATCGCTTTGCCGGGGCTTGCCGCATGAGCTGGCTCGATGTGCGGCGCGGCGATATGCCGATGATTGTCGCGTTTCCGCACACTGGAAGCGACATTCCGGAAGAACTCGAGCGGCAATTTGCCTCCGGCTGGCTCGCGCGCAAGGACGCCGACTGGTGGGTAAATCAGTTATACGACTTCGCCGCTGGCCTTGGCGCGACGACAATTCGCACCAGCATGTCGCGCAGCGTGATCGACGTGAATCGCGATCCCTCTGGGGCATCGCTCTATCCGGGACAGGCAACGACCGGACTTTGCCCGACCACGACATTCGACGGCGAAGCGCTCTATCTCGGTTCCGCTCCCACAGCCGACGAAATCATTTGGCGGCGGGAGCAGTTCTTCGATCCCTACCACGCAGCCATCGCAGCTGAAATCGACCGATTGCGCCAGCGTCATGGCCGGGTCGTCGTTTACGATGCCCACTCGATCCGCAGCAGTGTCCCGCGCCTGTTTGACGGCGTACTGCCGCATTTCAATATTGGCACCAATGGCGGCGTGAGCTGCGATCCGACCCTGACGACGGCAGTGATGGCCGTCTGCGCGGCCAGCGGCTTTGACCATGTGCTCGACGGACGCTTCCGTGGAGGCTGGACGACCCGCCACCACGGCCGACCTTCCGAAGGAGTCCATGCCATCCAGATGGAGCTCGCAATCCGTGGCTACATGGACGAGCCGGACATCCCTGATCCTGTCAACTGGCCGTCTCCTTTTGACAGGTCGCGCGCCGCCGAAATCGTTCCCACACTCACCGACATCGTGAAGGCCTGCATTGCCTTTACGCAGCCATAGGCCCTTTCAGGAAGAGACTGTCATGACCTCCCACGTCAATCAAAGGCTCGATAATAGCCGGATCATCAAACCTGCGACCGGCACCGAGCTGTCAGCCAAGAGCTGGCTGACCGAAGCTCCGCTGCGCATGCTGATGAACAACCTCCATCCCGATGTCGCCGAGCGGCCCGAGGAACTGGTCGTCTATGGCGGCATCGGACGCGCGGCGCGCGACTGGGAAAGCTATGACAAGATCGTCGAAACGCTCCGGCGGCTCGAGGGCGACCAGACCTTGCTCGTCCAGTCGGGCAAGCCGGTCGGCGTTTTTCGTACCCACGCCGATGCCCCGCGCGTGCTGATCGCGAACAGCAATCTGGTGCCGCACTGGGCGACCTGGGAGCACTTCAATGAACTCGATAAGCGCGGTCTCGCCATGTATGGGCAGATGACTGCGGGTTCGTGGATCTATATCGGCACCCAGGGCATCGTTCAGGGCACCTACGAGACTTTCGTCGAGATGGGCCGTCAGCATTACGGCGGTGACCTGTCCGGCAAGTGGCTGCTTACAGCGGGGCTTGGCGGAATGGGCGGCGCGCAGCCGCTCGCTGCGGTGATGGCGGGCGCCTCCTGCCTTGCGATCGAATGCCAGCCTAGCCGGATCGAGATGCGTCTGCGCACCGGCTACCTCGACAAGGCGGCGGCTTCGATCGACGAGGCCTTGGCGCTGATCGAGACGAGCTGCGCGGCGAAATCGCCGCTTTCCGTGGGACTGCTTGGCAATGCCGCCGAAATCCTGCCCGAACTCTACCGCCGCGGGGTCCGCCCCGACTTGCTGACCGACCAGACCAGCGCACACGATCCGGTCAACGGCTACCTGCCTGCTGGCTGGACCGTAGCCGAATGGATCGAAAAGCGCGAAAGCGATCCGCAAACCGTTGCCAAAGCAGCAAAGGCCTCGATGGCGGTTCATGTCCGGGCGATGCTCGACTTCCAGGCGGCCGGGGTGCCGACCACTGATTACGGCAACAATATCCGCCAGGTCGCCAAGGACGAAGGCGTCGCAAACGCCTTCGATTTCCCGGGCTTTGTCCCCGCCTACATCCGCCCGCTGTTCTGCCGCGGCATCGGGCCATTCCGGTGGGTCGCCCTCTCAGGCGATCCCGAAGACATCTACAAGACCGACGCGAAAGTGAAGGAACTGCTGCCCGACGATGCCAATCTCCATCGCTGGCTCGACATGGCTCGCGACAAGATCCAGTTCCAGGGACTGCCAGCGCGCATTTGCTGGGTCGGGCTTGGCGATCGCCACCGCCTCGGCCTCGCCTTCAACGAAATGGTTGCGAGCGGCGAGCTCAAGGCTCCGATCGTGATCGGCCGCGATCATCTCGATTCCGGATCCGTCGCATCGCCCAATCGCGAGACCGAAGCCATGCGCGATGGCAGCGATGCGGTCAGCGATTGGCCGCTCCTCAACGCCCTCCTCAACACCGCCAGCGGCGCAACGTGGGTATCACTCCATCACGGCGGCGGCGTCGGCATGGGTTATTCGCAGCATTCAGGCATGGTGATTGTCGCTGACGGTACGCCCGAAGCCGCCGCGCGACTCGAGCGCGTTTTGTGGAACGATCCGGCGACTGGCGTGATGCGCCACGCCGACGCGGGCTATGAGATCGCGCTCGATTGTGCGCGCGAAAAGCAGCTCGACCTGCCTGGCATTACTGGGTGAATGGACATCCAGCATCTGCCTGCGCAATCGCGCTTGGCACGCCTCTGGCGAAACGGTGGCGGCTTCACTCGCGACATCGCCGTCTTTCCCGATGACGCGGGCGACGACGGGTTCCTATGGCGCGCAAGCATTGCGACAATCACCGACGCCGGGCCGTTTTCGTCATGGCCGGGCGTGGATCGTACTTTGCTTGTCTTGCGCGGGCAGCTGACACTTGGGAGCGAAACCCGAGGCGAGATACAGTTGGACGAGCGGACATCAGCATTTGCATTTGCCGGCGAGGAACAGGTCGTCGCCAGACCGCCTGACGCGCCTTGCCTAGTCCTCAACCTGATGGTCCGACGCGGTCGAACACGGTTCCGGCTCTTGCGCCAGGCGGACGCTCTTCCCATTGTCGCGGATCAGACGCTGCTGCTTGCAACTCAATCGACGACAATCAGCGTGAACGGTCTTTCCATCGCCTTGGATGAGGAAGATGCCCTATTGCTTGGACCGGATCGTAGTTCGAAATTTGAGATCGATCACACCATAATCGCCGTTGAATTTAGTAGTAACTACTAGAAATTTTTATGATAATATCGCGTTTCTTTTAAGATATATTTCACATCATAGCGTTTTCCGATATATTTTTTTCATTTAATGAACTTGTATTAAAAACATCGAAGGCGACTTGTTTCACCTTATCGCAAAGCATCTCCCCCAACCTTTCATTCCAAGCATCCAGCGCTGCCCGCTTCTCGGGCTCATACTTGTAGCGGTTGTAGATACCCGCAACGCCAGCGCGGGTTCCGCTGATGTGGTTGAGAACTGCTTCGGTAACCTCGATCGGGATACCAAGCGCCTGCAAGTTTGTCGCACCAGTGCGGCGAAGATCATGCAATCGCCAATCGGCGATCTGGGCACTGTCGCTGGCCTTGCCCAAGCGTTTGAGGCGCTCTGTCATGACCTTGAGCATGCGCTCGTCGAGCGGGCGCTTTGCTCTGGAGTACCCCGAAACGGGAGTGGTCCCGGTCGTGCTGAACACAAAGCCCTTGTCCCTCGGGTGGAGTGTCTTGAGCTCGGCGATCGCCAAGTCGGTCAGACGGTACAGTAAGTCCTAACCACCGGCGCGTGGAGCAAGTGTTTCGATGATCTTGCAATCCGCCACCTTCCCGTGACTGCACGAGCCTATTACGCGCGCAAGTTCAGAGCGCAGTGCTGAGAGGTCGGCGATTTTGCGTTCGATTTCAGCTAAATGGACGCGCGCAATCCGGTCAATCGCTTCGCAGGGCTGGTTTGCATCGTCCGCAAGGGTGAGCAGTTCGCGCACGGCATCCAGCGGAAACCCGAGGTTTCGGCTTTGACGAATGAACGCCAGTCTTTTTGTATCGGCGTCGCGGTAAATGCGTCGGCCCGAGGCGGTGCGCTCCGCCTGGGGGAGCAATCCACCTTCTTCGTAGAAGCGGATCGTATTGACTTTGGTACCCGTCAATCGGGCCAGGTCGCCGATCGCCAGATGCGCTACCTCTGCCATAGCCAACCTCCATATTGCGACTCGCTCGCAAAAAACTGCTTGCTTCTACAGTAGCTGGAGGATGTACCGCCAGTCCATGAGCATTCCCGAATCGAGAGATCCCACACAAGATCCCGCCGTTGCTGTGTTTAACAGGTGGCGGGCCATGCTGGTCATTATCGCATTAACCTTTGGATTGGCGTCGACTGCTTTCGCCGCTGCAAGCGATGAAGATGTGCAAACTGCGTGGCGGCTGCTCGATTATGTCGCTGTCGATTATCAAGGTGCCGTTGCCGACGGAATGGTCAAGAGCGCGCAGGAATATGCGGAGATGACCGAGTTTTCGGCAGCGGTTGAAACAAAGATTAAGGCCCTTCCAGCTTCTGCAAGTCGCGTTGCACTAATTGCTGATGCAAAGGCATTCCGAGCAATGATTGCCAGGAAGGCTGCGCCCGATGACGTGGCGAAGGCCGCACGGGCACTTGGCAGCCATCTGCTGGCGGCATATCCCGTTCCACTGGCACCCTCAAAGACGCCCGACCTTCTGCGAGGAGCGACGCTCTACGCAGCCAATTGCGCGAGCTGCCATGGCTTGAACGGCGACGGCCGCGGCCCAGATGCCGCGGGACTGACGCCCCCGCCTGTCGCATTCCGCGTTGCGGATCGCGCCCGAAACCGCAGCCCCTTCGCGCTGTATCAGGTGATCAGTCAAGGACTCGACGGGACCGCGATGCGCAGCTTCTCCGAACTGCCATCGCAGGATCGCTGGGCGCTGGCCTTTTATGCAAGCCGCTTCGCGTTCACCGACTGACCGGCCCCCACTGAGTGGTCCGCGTTAATTGTTAGTGCAAGATTGCCTCCGG
>VFQS010000637.1_pt1 | contig 37369 bp, 66 predicted proteins | sample 3512361 | NCBI WGS metagenome assembly VFQS01 (sample SAMN10412375, study PRJNA504923) | tailings metagenome | isolation source: Relicate 1 Philex TSF3 active mining | place: Philippines
CACGCTACAGACCACAAGTACCTAGTCAAAGACGCTTCAGTCTGGATTGACGAGCTTGAAGACCAGATCGATAACCCGCTGGTGGATCGGTCTATTTCTATGGTCTGGGAAGCCACAAAGTCGTTTGCATTTAGGCCGGGCGAGGTTACGGTTTGGGCAGGTTCCAATGGTGGTGGTAAGTCCTTGCTGACTGGTCAGGTTGCCTTGGGTTTAATCAAGTCTGAGCAGAAATGCTGTATTGCCAGCTTTGAGATGAAACCTAGAGTATCGATTAAACGGCTTTTAAGGCAGTTTGCAGGCGAAAATATCGACTGGGAGGCATCCAGACAAGGGGAACCCTACAAACGCGCCTTATACGCCCGTTTTAAGGCTTTTGCTCAGGGCAATCTTTGGTTCTATGACCAGCAAGGAACTACGTCTGCGGAACAGATTATCTCAGTGGCAAGATATTGCGCTGTAGAACTAGGGGTGCAGCACTTCTTTGTGGACAGCTTGATGAAGGTGGTCGCTGGAGAAGATGACTACAACGGACAGAAGAAGTTTGTAGACGAGATGACTGCTTTGGCTAGGGATCACGACTGCCATATTCACCTGATTCACCATATCCGAAAGCTCCAGTCGGATGAGCTTATGCCGAACAAGAATGACCTGCGAGGCTCGTCTTCAATTACGGATCAGGTAGACAACGTGTTTATTGTGTGGCGCAACAAAAAGAAAGAGAACGATATTCAGAAGGGTCAGGAGATAGATCCTCAGAGTCCGGATATGATCTTAATGAACGAGAAGCAGCGTAATGGGGAAAGTACAGACTGGTATCCGTTCTGGTTCCACAGGGATTCTAGCCAGTTCATTGAGCGATTTGAGGGTCAGCCGAGTGACTATGACAACAGAGGAAGATTCAAAGCTGCATGAATTTTCAATGAATTTTCATTCATCTGAGGAATACAGACACCAGTGCGAGGTCAGGCAGGTGCTTAGGTGGAGAGCAGAAAATCGCGACAAAGCAGTGAGTTATCTGCAATTAGTACGACAAAAACGTGGTGACGTTGTAGCTACAAAGTTAGAACGCGACTGCAAAGAACAGTGGGCTAAGGGTAATAGGGGAATAAAAGGAGATTGGCGTGAATAAGCAAAGAATATATGACGCAATGTTAATTAAGGCTTTCAGGGCTGGTATTCGTATGACAGAACTTGAAAAATGGCTTACTCCTTATGAAATTAAATTGATGGATAGAAAGCTAAAACGCATACCTAAAAAAATTGCATGGGCAGAACAGGTAAGGGTTATGGTTGCGAATAATATGAAACCTTTGGCTAATAGGTTATGGGATACCGATAAAAGCCAAGACATAAAAACACTAGACTGGATGAGTAACATTGAATGTCATTTCATAAATGATAAAGTTTTATCTGAACGTCAGACGTTAAAGAAAAAATCAAATGCTGATAGAAAAAAGGGTGGAATTTTGGCTGAAAACTGGGATGCTCAAAAACGTACTAATCAATGGGGTGTTGTGAAATGACCTTTAAAAGGGTTGACGATAACCAGACCAAGATTGTGAAGGAACTCCGAGCCGAGGGAATGACGGTTCAGCACTTACATGGTGTGCATGGTGGATGCCCTGACATTGTGGTTGGATATAAGGGCAAAAACTATATGTTTGAGATTAAGCGGGATAAAGCAGCCAAGCTGACACCAGATCAAGTTATCTGGCATCACAATTGGCAAGGTCAAGTTAATATCATTACAACATCAGAAGAAGCAATAAATGCCATCAAACAAGAAGCCAAGAAAGCCTAGAAAGTACATACCAAAGACACTACCACTAACGATTAGGCATGGAGAGGAAGCAGAAACAGCATTGCAGTTAGCGCCTCATGCTGAACTTATGAAGCTGAGAGAGGGCTACGGGGACGAGGGCAGCTGGAACACGATAGTCGCTAGGCTCAATATTGGGTTAGTGGCTGCTAACGCTGCTGGCAAGGAAGATCAGGCCAAAGAGATACGGATAGGGCTAGATGCCATGCTGAAAGTAGATGAAAGGCACAAGAAGTCTGGCAAGTGGGGCTTATCTGGTAGCGATCTAAAGCAGGTAGGCGATGGGCTAGTCCTGACTGATAACTTACAGCTATCGTTGACAAGAAAGCAATTTGCTCAGGCTATTGATTATGTCTGGCAACACGCTGCTAAATAAAACCTATCGGAATCTTCTGCTTGATAGAAATATTTATGTTGCATCGGCGGAATACTATGCTATAGTTCACTCACAGCAGCACAATATCAACGACTAGGAGCTGAAAATGAATAAGTTTGAAACAATTAAATCCGCTACTGAAGTTAATAACAAATGGACAAACCGCGAAGTTATCTGGTTTCATTACTTTAATCCAAACGGATTGTATGCCACTAAGAAATCAATTAACGAAAAAATAACAGCGTTAGTTGAGGCTGGTGTGTGTAAGTCTGGTGCAATCCTTGCACACGGCGGCTTAAATACATTCCATACCGATTTGCTGTCGAATTTGGTCAGCAAGAAACGCGTCAAAACAAGCGATATGCAAAGCGTTCTTAGCGGTCTTCGCTTTTCAATTCGGCTTGCTGAAGAATTTATTGCTGAATGTTCTGCTGCTACAAACTAAGAATGTTTATTAAACAATATGAACTCAATAGATCCTCACGAAGCAATTAACTACATGATCCGGCACTCTGCTGAATATGCACAGGCCAAGGCTCAGGTTACATACCTAGAAGAATTCCGCAAAAGCAAGAAAGCAATGTTGTTCTCTGTAGCAATGGGGAACACTATTGCCGACAAGGATAACTATGCTTACAGCCATCCAGAGTATCTAGCGGTTCTGGACGGGCTTAAAGAGGCCGTAGAAAAGGCAGAAACACTTAGATGGATGTTGGTAGCAGCACAGGCCAGAATCGATGTCTACAGGACGCAGGAAGCCTCTAATCGGGCTATAGATAGATCAACTCAATAGGAGGATAATATGATTAACGATAACGTAGTTGATGATAGCAATTTGGCACAATGTTGCTTCTGCGGATTTGTTGACGATTGGGATGAGATACCTAAAGGGCGCTGCCCATTTACAGAAGATACTCTTACTGAGTGTCCTGAGTGCGGTGACGTAGACGGATTCGCCGACTATGATCCAACGAACCTTGCTCGACAGCAGCGAATTGCCGCTAACCTTGCGAAAGTTAACGGATCAGGACATTGAGGAAATAGGGTTACAGTCATTCGGCAACCTTTGGTACTACTACCCAGACCAGATAAAACAGCTAGTGAAGCTGGTTCACAAAAGATTAGAAGGAAAAAATAAATGAGCAGCGTTCATGCCGTTACTGAAGATTTAAATTTAGTTGTTAGAATTGCAAGTTTCTACCCATTAGATTCTGATACTCAAAAACAAATTGTGACGAGGGTATCAGACTTAATGGCTGAAATTGGCAAAGAAAACAATTTTATTGTTTGGAGAACTTGCCTTAATTTAAAAGAATCCAATGCGTAAAAGAGAAGCACAATACTTGTCAAAAGTTGCTGACATTGGTTGTATAATCTGCTATAGGGCAGGTTATCCCGGTACTCCTGCTGAGATTCACCATATCCGAGGCTTAGGTCTTGGGATGGGAGTCAGGAACTCGCACGATAACGTAATACCGCTTTGCCCAGAACACCACAGAGGTAACTCAGGCTATCACGGTTTAGGCCGTAAAGCATTTGAACGAGCTTATGGTGTTACTGAACAGGAACTTCAACTACAGCTAGGGGAATTGCTCAATGAAGAAGACCAAAGGCCAGAAGAAGGTAGCCAAGGTTATGAAGGAGTTTGGCAAGGGAACGCTGCATAGTGGCAAAGGTGGCCCTGTAGTCAAGTCTCAGAAACAGGCGGTAGCAATTGCCCTTAGCGAGGCTGGCATGGCTAAGAAGAAGGGTAAGAAATGAAGCCCGGTCTCTATGCTGCAATTCATGCCAAGCGTAAGCGCATAGCTGAAGGTTCTGGCGAGAAGATGAAGAAACCCGGTACTAAGGGCGCTCCTACCAAGGCTGACTTCAAACAAGCGGCTAAGACTGCAAAGAAGAAGAAATGAAACCTTGTCCTAAAGTCTGCTCAGACATCAAACTCAACCTAAAGAACAGGGATTGGGCATTCAAGAACGTAGGCTATGGCCCTGCAAACCCAGAGGAACCTGAGGACTTCTGGGATAAACGCGCTGAGGAATGGGCTACGACTCCAGAGAATGCACAGACAATGCGCTGCGGTAACTGCTCTGCATTTATCCAGACTCCTGAGATGATGGAGTGCATTATCAAGGGTATTCAGGGTGAGGAATCGGATGACGAGACTTACGCCAATGAGGTGGTAGCAGAGGCAGAACTAGGCTACTGCGAGTTATTTGAGTTCAAGTGTGCTGCGGATCGTACCTGCTCTGCTTGGCTGGTAGGTGGCCCAATAACTGAGCCTATGACTAACAAGCAGAAGACAATGCTCAAGATGGCTAAGATGGAGAGTGAGGAAGAATATGGCAGCAGCATGGACGAAGAAAACGGGGAAGAATCCTAAGGGTGGTCTGAACGAGAAGGGTAGGAAGTCTTACGAGGCTGAGAATCCCGGCTCAAACCTGAAGGCTCCTGTTAAGTCTGGAGACAATCCTAGAAGGGCTAGTTTCCTTGCCAGAATGGGGAATATGCCCGGCCCAGAGAAGAAGCCAAATGGTGAGCCTACTCGTTTGTTACTGTCTTTACGGGCATGGGGAGCCAGCAGCAAGGCCGATGCCAAGAAGAAAGCCGCAGCAATTTCCGCTAGAAACAAGAAAAAGTGATACTAAATCTAGGTTCCGGCAAAGACTGGAGAGAAGACTGTCTCAATTCCGACATTCAGGCAAGGGTAAAACCTGACTGGTGTTGCGACATTTCAAAGGTTCAATGGGGTCAGATAATTGAGACTCGATTCGGACAGATCAAGATAAGGCCAGAGATATTCGACACTATCCTAGCTAATGATGTGCTGGAGCATATTCCGGACTTGGTTAGCGCCATGAGGAACTGTCGAGACCTGCTAATCCCGAACGGGAAATTTATTATTTCTGTTCCGTATGAATTAAGCCTTGGCGCATGGCAAGACCCTACTCATGTACGGGCATTCAATGAGAATAGTTGGCTGTATTACACTGACTGGCACTGGTATTTAGGGTGGGATTCAGGGTTTAACTTAACAGAGCTGCGTTTTAACTTATCAGTGCTAGGCACAGAGATGTCAGAAGCTGGCATTCCCGATCAGGAAATTCTCAGAACCCCAAGAGCAGTAGATTCCATGAAAGTAACATTGTGCAAGCAATAGTTATCTGTACGGTCAACAATCCCGGTGTCACTGTATTACTGGAAAGCATCAGGATCTATGCGCCTACGATGCCTGTATACCTATCTGGGAATAGTCTAGAGCTTTGGCACAGGGCTAAGAGTATCTTTCCGAATTTGGTGTGGAGGCCGAATCAGGCTGATAACTTCGGGGATGCCTACAATGTAGCTACAGACTACGCCTTCGAGCATGGGAAGTACGAGTCGGTAATCTTGAGTAACGACGATGTGGTATTAAATCCTTATACCATTAGGAAGCTAACGCACGATACGCAAATTCTGGAATCTAACGGCGTAAATTACGGATTCATAGGCGCAAGATCCGACTATGTGTTACCTGAACAAAACATTAGGTTCCCTGTAGAGGAAGACGAACGAGCCGGGCTAAAGTGGGCTAGTGAGGAATACATAAAGCCGACAGGAGTAATTGCCCCAATATTTGCGGTGATTAACAAAAAGGCATGGGATACGGCTAAGTTTCCAAGCACCAATTGGTATTCCGATAATATAATATGCCATGACCTGCAAAAAGCAGGATTTAGGCATTTCGTATCAAGGGCTTATGTGCATCACGCAGGAAGCCAGACAGTAGGGTTTGACTACAAGAAATGCCATGAGGAACCGCGAGAGTGGATAAAGGCTAACAGGCCGGATATGTACGAGGTATTTTATGGCTGACGGATTACTGACAAGCATTCAAAATGCGTTGCAAAATCAATATCAAACTACGAAACGTGGTTTAGGTTTGCTTGTTAATGATCCTGCCCAGTTTGGCAGAGAAGCTGTTGCTAGGTACTTTCCAACTCCAGAGGAAGCTGCTCAACAAAGGGCATTAGAGAAGTCTGGTGGCATTGCAATGAATACGCCATACATGGACAAGATGTTTAATCTGGCACAATTTCAGGGAAGTATTAAGCCTACTGGATTATTGCAATCAACTAGACCATTGTTTGATGAAGGGTGGTATCACGGAACAACTGGTGATATTAAGCAATTTAGACCTGATTTGTTGGGTGAAGCTACTGGTGCAAAGAGCGCAGAAGAAGGTTTTTTCTTTGCAAGAGATCCTAGAAATCCACCAATAGAAATGACTCAGAAGTCTAGTGATCCAGAAATAATTGCTATGCTGAAACGTGCTGGTAAAACAGACGAAGAAATAGCTGCAATGAATGCAGTTTCAATGAAAGGGCATGGAGCGCATACAGCATCTGGATATGCACAACTTGGTGGTGATAGAGAATATAGAGAGGCTATGCGTCTTGCATCTATTGCAGAAAAGAAAGGTAACTGGCCTGAATATGAAAAGCAAATCGCCATTGCTGAAAATTTAGCTATTGGCAAAAATAATCAACTCCAATTGTTAACTGCGAAACATGGAGAAGCTAGAGATACAATGTTATCTAAAATACAAGATACATGGTATAGCAAACCAATGTCTCAAAAAGAAGCAGAAGCATCTGATGCTGCATTTAAAAAGTTAATGGGTTATGGTTGGTATAACAATCCTGCTCAAGTTGATTTTGTAAAAAAAGAATTAGTTAATAAATTTGGTAAAGATAAAGCAGCAGATGCAATAAATGCAATTGACCAATATAAATCAGTTGTTGCTCAAAGATTAGCAGCAGAGGCTCAAAGTGGCGCAAACGTGCTTCCTGTTGCATTGCGTTACAAAAATCCTATGTATTATGATTTTAAAGGTAGCGCATATAGAGATCAGACTTATGCTGATTTGGTAAAAGAGGCAAAGGCCAAAGGGCATGACGCATTGATTCTGCAAAACACTTATGATCCCGGCGCAGGAACAGCAAAACTTGTGGATGTTGGCGTAGTATTTAGTCCTACTCAAATACGATCTAAGTTTGCTAAGTTTGATCCTAAAGACATAAATTCACCAGATATATTAGCTGCTGGTGTTCCATTAGGACTATTAACAGGAACAGAAGTAGAAATGCCAAAAAAGAAACAACAAAAGAAACAGAAGAAGTAAGCATGACATCCAAAGGATAATGCAATTATGGAAACATCAGAAGTTAAACAAACGCAAAGTAACTGGAAAGTAGGGGATGGTACTGCTGGGCCGGGAAGACCTAAAGGCTCTGCTAATAAGTCCACTACTATCGTAAGAGAAGCTATTGCTAATCTACTAGAGCGCAATGCTCCTAACATGGATAGATGGCTAAATGAGGTGGCTGACAAGGATCCTCATAAGGCATTGGACATTATCCAGAAGCTCTCTGAGTACCATATACCTAAGCTGGCTAGGACTGAGGTTACTGGCCTTGATGGTGCGCCTCAACAGCACGTTGTTACATGGCAGAAGTAATCGAGATTGCCTACAAGCCAAGGGAGCAGCAGCTAGCTATCCATGAGGCTGTAGATACCCACAGGTTTACTGTCGTAGTAGCCCATCGTCGTATGGGCAAAACTGTAAGCGCTATCAATCATCTGATAAAGGCTGCAATTGAGTGCAAGAAGCCTAATCCTCGTTTTGCGTACATTGCCCCTACATACGCTCAGTCTAAGCGTGTCGCTTGGGATTACCTGCTGGAGTTCACTCGTCCTCTGGGAGCTACTGCAAACATCTCTGAGCTACGGGTTGACTTCTGGGGAAGAAGAATTAGCCTTTACGGTTCTGATAACGCTGACTCTCTCCGTGGTCAGTACTTTGACGGTGTGGTCTTGGATGAGATCGGAGATCAAAACCCTAAAATCTGGAACGAAGTCATCAGACCTGCATTAGCGGATAGGAACACAGACGAGGCTCCTACGTGGTGTCTGTTCATTGGTACGCCTAAGGGTAAGAACCACTTTGCTGACTTTAGGGATCGCGCACAGACAGCGGAAGGCTGGAAGTTGCTGGAGTTCAGAGCCAGCGAGACAGGTATCCTCAACGAGAAAGAACTCTGGGGCGCTCGCAAGGAGATGGGCGAGGACAAGTACCAACAAGAGTTTGAGTGTTCCTTTAACGCAGCGGTTGAGGGTAGTTATTATGGTCAGATTATTAACGATCTCGAAGCCAAGTCTAGGATCACGACTATTGACCGGGATGACCTTTGCAAGTCTTTTGTTGCTTGGGATCTTGGTATGGGTGACTCTACTTGTCTATGGGTCGCTCAGTTGGCTGGCAAGGAAGTGCGGCTTATTGACTGCATCGAGAATCACGGAGTCGGTCTGGACTGGTATGTATCATGGCTCAGGGAGAACCGCTACGAGGGCTTCTCGCAAATACTTCCGCATGACGTTGAGGTAAGGGAGCTAGGCACTGGCAAGAGCCGTAAGGAGGTCTTAGAGGAGGCAGGGCTAGAGATTACGGTAGCGCCTCGACTGTCTGTGGCTGATGGCATTCAGGCTGTCAGACGCTTGCTGCCTCGTTGCTGGTTTGACCACAAGACTAAGCCGGGGCTAGACGCTATCCGCAACTATCGTCGGGAATATAACGAGAAGCAACAGGTGTTCTACGATAAGCCACTGCACGATTGGTCTAGCCATTACTCAGATGCCTTCAGATACTTGGCAATTGGGCTTGACGAGAGCGACGATTCATGGTCAACGGATTTGCCTATCAATGCTAAATGGGTTGTATAATAAGCAAAATTCCTGTAAGGGCTTGCTATGAAGATGGATGAAGGCCAGATCAAGGGCATACTTGAAGCCGAGATAGATAACTCAATCGGCTACATTGAGACAGAGACTACAGAAGACCGCCGTAGAGCTTTGGATTACTACCTGCGTAATCCTTATGGCAATGAGGTAGAAGGCCGTAGCCAGATCGTTACTGGTGAGGTTGCCGAAGCTATTGATGGTGCGTTGCCACAACTTATCCGAGTATTCACGACTACTGAGGATATTGTCTATTTTGAACCTACGTCAGCCAATGATGAGGAATCGGCTAAACAGGCCACAGATTACTGTAACTGGGTGTTCTACCGTGAGAACGAGGGTCTGTTGATCCTACACAACTGGTTCAAGGATGCCCTGCTGCAAAAGGTTGGTGTTGTTAAATCCTACTGGGATGCCAAGGAAGACGTTACCAAAGAAAAATACGAGAATCTGACAGAAGATGAGCTAGCCTTGCTCCTGTCGGATGAGTCGCTAGAGGTGGTCAAGCAGAGCGTAGAGATGGTTCCTGCTGGTATGGATATGATGGGTATGCCTATTGAGGCTCCGTCCTATTCAGTGACTGTTAAGCGGGTGAAGAAGTACGGTTGCGTAAAGATTGAGAACGTTCCTCCTGAGGAGTTTCTTATTTCCAAGGCAGCACGAGAGATTGAGAATGCTCCTTTTGTAGCTCACCGAAAGCTCATGCAGCGGTCAGAATTGATTGCGATGGGCTACGACAAAGACATCGTAGATGAGCTACCTTCTTATGATGATCTGACGTTTAGCCCTGAGCGAGTAGCTCGTTTTGACCAAGGGGAACAGCCAGACGAGCAGCAAAGCCTTGATCCTGCAATGCAGACGGTTGAGGTATACGAGTGCTATATCCGCATTGACGAGGATGGAGATGGCCTCGCTGAGTTGCGTAGGATTGTTTATTGCGGATCGGAAATACTCGAAGATGAAGAATGTGATTACATCCCATTCCATAGTATCTGCCCTATACCTATTCCGCATAAGTTCTTCGGACAGTCGCTGGCAGATCGGACTATGGACATCCAGCTTATCAAGTCCACTATTACCCGTCAGTCTCTCGATAATCTCTATCTGACGAACAATAACCGTGTTGGCGCTGTTGATGGTCAGGTGAATCTGGATGACCTGCTGAACGCTACGCCCGGTGGTATTGTCCGCATGAAGAACCCTAATGCTCTGGTTCCGCTTCAGGTTCAGTCTACCTTTGGTCAGGCTCAACCAATGTTGCAGTACATGGATGAGATTCAGGCTCGTCGTACTGGTGTCAATGATGCACAGCAGGGTCTTGATCCCGATGTCCTGTCTAACGTTACGGCTGCGGCTGTAGCTGCGATGATGAAGTCGAACTCTGGCAAGTTGGAGTTGATTGCCCGTATCTTTGCTGAGACAGGCGTTAAGAGCCTGTTTAAGGGGATTCTGCGGCTATTGGGCAAGTATCAGGATAAGCCAAAGATTGTCCGTATGCGTGGCAAATACGTCCAATTTGATCCTCGTACATGGTCAAATGAGTACGATGTATCGATTAACGTTGGTCTGGGTGCTGGTGACAGGGATCAGAAGTTGGCTATGCTCCAGATGATCCTTGCCAAACAAGAGCAGATTATTCAGGCTTACGGCCCATCGAATCCTTTGGTTTCCATTGGTCAATACCGTAACACATTGGCAAGATTCATTGAGGCCGCAGGGTTTAAGGATGCTGATGCTTTTATGAACGAGATTACGCCTGAGATGGATGCTCAGTTGTCTCAGCCCAAGCCACCAGCTCCTGATGCACAGGCAGAAGTGGCGCAGATGTTGGCGCAGGTTGAGCGTGAGAAGACACAGGCCAAGGCACAGATTGATGCTGCCAAGCTAGATCTGGAACGTCAGTCGCTAGAGGCTGAGTTTACCCGCAAGGGTATTGAGATGCAGATGAAGAATCAGAAGGATCAGGCTGACATTCGGATTAAAGAAGCTCAGTTAGCAGTCCAGCAACTGCAAGCGGTTTTGGCTATGGACTTGGCTGACGAGCAAACCCGTAACAAACAGGCTGAGATTGTCCTGAAGACGATTAAGGAACTGGGGAGCCTGACTGGTGGATAAAGCACAGTGGGCGATTAACCTGCTAAGGGAGCCGATGTTTCAGGAGATGATGGAAGAACTCCGAGGCAACGAGCTTAACAAATTTGTTAATAGTAACTATGGCGAGACTGAGATTAGGGAACAAGCGTATATGCGCCTCCGAGTCTTGGAATCCGTTGAATCCTATCTCGAAAGCGTTGCTGCTCAGAAGATGATTGACGAGAAAAGGATGAAGATTTTGTAACCCGCATCGGGCGGTTCCCGATATAATTTAGGAAACTTATGAGCGATACTCAAAACACGACACCTGAGGGTAGTGGTGAGTTAACAGTGGATGGTGCAGCTAACGCTATCTTGGGTCTAATGGGTGGGGAAGAAGGCTCCGAACAGGAACAACCGGAACTCCAAGCAGAGGCCAACGATAGCGAGGCCGAATCTGATGAATCTTATGATGAGTCAGAGGTAGAACAAGAAGATGGCGAGGATGAGCAAGAGGAGCCTCAAAAATTCCGTGTCAAAGCCGCTGGCGAAGAACGGGAGGTAACCCTTGATGAGCTTATCAAGTCTTATCAACTTGGCACGGATTACACTAAGAAATCGCAAGCTGTAGCTGAGGAACGCAAGGCGGTTGAGGCCGAGCGCCAAGCGGTTCAAGAGGCTAAGGCTATGCGCGATCAATACGCGCAAAGGTTGGAGATCATCGAGTCGATGTTGAACCAGCCGCAGGAAGTGGAGAATCTGGATTACCTGAAAGAGACTGATCCTATCGGTTATGCCGTAAAGGTCGCTGAGATGTCTCAGAAGGAGAAACAGTTAGCGCAGGTTCGTGCCGAGCGTGAGCGCATCATGCAACAGCAGGAATATGACAGGCAACAACAGATGAGGCAGACGATTGCTGCTGAGTCTGAGAAGCTAGTTGCTGCGATACCTGAGTATGCTGATCCGAACAAGGGCGAGACAATCCGTAAGGAGATCCGCAGTTTCGGTAAGCAGATGGGGTTCTCTGACGAGGAATTGGCTAATGTGTTCGATTCCCGAGCAGTTCTGACGCTGTACAAGGCTATGCAATATGACAAACTACAGTCAAGCAAGCCTGCTGTGAACAAGAAGGTTTCTGAGGCTCCTAAGGCGATTAAGCCCGGTGTTTCTAAGCCGAGAGACAGTAATAGCGAGGAACTGAGGAAACTTAAAGCGCGAGCTAAGTCATCCGGAAGGGTGGCTGATGCCGCAAGTGTATTTGAACGATTCTTATAAGGAATGTAATCATGGCAACTTATACCGCCCATACCGCTATTGGTCAGCGTGAAGACCTTACCGATGTTATCTATGACATCAGCCCAACCGAAACTCCTTTCATGTCTTCGATTGGCAAGACGAAAGCTACGGCTGTCTACCATGAGTGGCAGACCGACACCCTTGCAGCCGCTACTACCAATAACGCTGCTGTTGAAGGTGCTGACGCTTCGGATGCTACCCTGTCTCCGACTGTTCGTCTTGGTAACTATACCCAGATCCTGCAAAAGACCATCAAGGTTTCCGGCACTCTGGACACAGTGAACAAGGCTGGTCGTAAGTCTGAAAAGGCTTATCAGCTGGCTAAGGCTTCGCAAGAGATCAAGCGCGATCTGGAAACCATCCTGCTGTCGAACCAAGGTCGTTCGGCTGGTGACGGTTCTAACGCTCGTAAGATGGGTTCGCTGCTGTCATGGATCAAGACCAACTCGTCTGCTCAGACTAACGGTGGCGATCCTACGACTATCGGTGTTTCGACTCGTACTGACGGTAACACCCGTACATTCACTGAAGCCCTGCTGAAGAGCGTTGTTGCTGAGGTGTTTGTTTCCGGTGGTTCGCCTAAGGTGCTGATGGTTGGCGCAACTGGTAAGCAGAAGGTCTCGTCGTTCACTGGTATCGCTGAACAGCGTTTCAACGTTACTGGCAATGCTCCTACCACCATTATCGGTGCTGCTGACATCTATGTTTCCGACTTCGGTAACATGGCTGTTGTGCCTAACCGCTTCATGCGTACCCGTGATGCTCTGATCCTTGATCCTGAGTACGCAGCTATTGCTTACCTGCGTCCGTTCCAGACGAATGAACTGGCTAAGGCTGGCGATGCTGACAAGACTCAGATCTTGGTTGAATGCACACTGGAGGTTAAGAACGAAGCTGCTCATGGCATCGTGGCTGACCTTGATATGTCGCTGTAATTGAAATAGCCCCTGACCTTATGGTTGGGGGCTTTTCTACGAGGATTTATGACCTATAGACAATCTGTTGTACACGCGGACGGTGACGGTGGTATCGTCATTGAAACTAAACAAGATGTTTCCGAGATACTGCAAAGTAACAAGGAAATACTAGAGGCAGACAAGCAAAGAACTGGGCATCTAAAAGAACTCCACCATGTAGCAAGAATCCCATTTACAGTCATTGATGACTTGAACAAGATGGGGATAATGAAGGGGTTTCAGATAGTAGATGATGCGGCTTTTGCTAGCTGGCTCAATAGTTCCGATAATGCACAATGGAAGGTTTATAGGGGGACAATATGATCGTAGGGGCTTGCGTACCAGCTAGAGATGAGGTTCATACATCGTTTGCTTTTGACTTTGCCAAGATGGTTGGTAGGGATTCAAGGCATCGATGCTCTAAGGAAGGCAATGGGCTAAAGCTCTATACGATGGCAGGAACGCTGATATTCGATCAGAGGGAAAAGCTAGTAGATGCTGCTCTTAAAGAAGGATGTGATGCGGTTCTGTTTATTGACTCAGACATGAGGTTTCCTGCTGACACGATTGACATTTTGTTAAGCCGTGAGGTTCCGATTGTTGGGGTTAATGCAGTAACAAGACGTAAGCCGACACTACCGACTGCGTTGAATCTTGAGTTAGAGAAGGATGACGAGGGCAAGATTATCCGTCACGCTTGGCACAAGGTAGATTCGATGGGCAAGGAAGGTATAGAGCCTGTCACAGCGGTTGGTTTTGGTGTGGTGATGATTCGTAAGGAAGTCTTTGAGAAGGTTCCTAAGCCTTGGTTTGATGTGGGTTGGGGATCTAAGGGGATCATTGGCGAGGATGTGCATTTCTGCATCAAAGCCTTGGATGCCGGGTTCCAGACTCATGTAGATCACAGTCTCTCAAAGCATATTGGTCACATTGGTACTTACGAGTATCGATGGGAAGATGTAGAGGAAGGCGCTATAGAGGCGCACAATAACGGGAAATAGACATGGCATTTACGAGCTACAGTGACCTAAAGACTACGATAGCGAACTACCTAGCTCGTAGTGATCTGACTTCAGTAATCCCAGACTTTATCCGGTTGGCTGAGGAGCGTCTGCGTCGAGACCTGCGAATCCGTCAGATGTTGGTGGTGGCTACGGCTTCTACGACTGGTGGCGATTCTACGGTGGGACTGCCTACAGACTTCTTGGAGATGCGGGATATTCATATCAATACGACTCCGATTAGTTCTTTATCCTACGAAGCCCCTAATACGTTCTATGCTAGCACCAGAGCTACTGAGTCTGGTATCCCTAGAACTTATACGGTACTGGCTTCAGAGCTTCAGTTTGCCCCTATTCCTGACACTGCGTATACGGTTCAAATGCTGTACTACGCAAAGCCTCCACTGCTGAGTGATAGCAATGCTAGCAATGTATTCTTGGCTAACTGCCCTGATGCCTTGCTGTATGCGTCTTTGGGCGAGGCTGAACCGTATCTAATGAACGATGCTAGATTGCAGATATGGGCTTCTCTGTATGACCGTTCTGTAGCGGCTATATCAATGTCTGACCAGTCTAGTGAGTACAGTGGTCAACCTATGTCAATGTCTTATAACGTGAGGTAAATCATGGCAGAAATGTCGAACTATCTCGAAAATGCGCTCATTAACGCTACTTTGAGAAATACGAGCTACACAAGCCCAACAACGGTTTATGTTTCTCTTTATACATCTGATCCAAGCGATGCTGATACTGGTACAGAAGTTTCTGGTGGTTCTTATGCTCGTACTGCTGTTACTTTTGGTGCGCCCAGCAATGGCGTTAGTACCAACAGTGCTGCGGTTGAGTTCCCGCAAGCCACAGGATCATGGGGAACCGTAGGCTGGATTGGTATTGAGGATGCTTCTACTGGTGGCAACCTGCTGTATCACACAGCCTTGGATGCGTCTAAGACGATTGATTCAGGCGATATTTTTAAGATTGCAACAGGTAGCTTGTCCGTAACCTTGGCATAAGGGGTAGAAAATGCCTCTGGTCGTTAAGGATAGGATAAAAGAGACCAGTACGACATCCGGTACGGGTACATTGACGTTAGCTGGCGCTTCTGCTGGCTTTCGCTCATTTGCAGACATAGGTAACGGCAACACCACCTATTACGCCATTGTTGATTCCAATGCTGGTACATGGGAAGTCGGTATTGGCACTTATACGGCTTCTGGTACGACACTAGCTCGTAATACGATCCTCTCAAATAGCTCTGGCACTACGTCTGCTATCAATTTTGCTGCGAATAGCAAGGACGTATTCGTAACCTATCCGTCTGACAAGTCTGTCCATGAGGATGCTGACAATGTGGCCTATGCGCTGCATTTAGCGGCATCTAATGGCATTTTGCTGACTAACCAGACGGTAGGTACGTCTATGACGTTTCCAAGCGGCTATGAGGGCATTAGCGGCAAGAATACGACGGTTGCTAGCGGGGTGACGGTTACAGTGCCTTCTGGCGCTAACTGGACGATTGTCTAAATGTTTGGGATTAGCACTTACGCTCAGTCTCCGTATGCGTCACTAGGTGGATCGACGTTATTTGGTGCTGCGAGTATAGATGCGACTGCTTCGGTATCTGCTGCTGGTATACGGCAAAGGATGGCGATAGGGTCGATTAGCTGTACTGCTACGGTAACGGCTAATGGCGGTAAATTAAATTATGGTGCTGGAGCCATATTTTGCAATGCAACAGTAACAGCAGATGGTAAGGCAATATTCAGTGGTGCAGGTGCAATAAATGCAACGGCTACTGTTAGTGCTAATGCAACAAGAGTACAATTTGGCAATGCTGCGGTAAGTGGTACAGCAACGGTTACAGCCACAGGAATTAGGATTCAGTTTGGTGCTGGATCAATTAACGGCACTGCAACTGTAACGGCTAACGGTGGTGTTGTTTATCAGGGTGATGCAAGTGTTAACGCTCTGGCAACATTAACTTGTAATGCTAATGCGATATTTGCCGGTGTTGGTTATGTTAATGCTCTGGCAATAATTAGTGCGAATGGTCAGATTATTGGTGAGGAGTGGTCAGATTTAACTCCTGAGGCGACTAATTGGACTGAGCAGAGTGCAGGTAGTAACGATTGGACGAATGTAGGAACAAGTAGCGATACATGGACACCAGTTTTTGCTGGATCGAATACTTGGACGAATGTAAACGCAGGTTCTGATAATTGGATGAGGCAATAAGATGCCAATAACGATTGACGGTAGCGGCACGATTACAGGTTTATCCGCAGGAGGATTGCCTGATAGCTCTATTGTGACTGCTGATATTGCTAACGCTGCGATTACTGCGGCTAAGTTAGATGGCGCTCAGAGTGGTTCTGCTCCGATTTATGCGGCTAGAGCTTGGGTGAACTTTAATGGTACGGGTACGGTAGCTATTCGTGCGTCAGGTAACGTATCAAGTATTACTGATAACGGTACTGGTGATTACACGGTGAACTTTACTACGGCAATGGCTGATGCGAATTACTCTTATGCTGGAAACTGTAATAATGCGTCCAATTTAGCTGCACGATTTGTTGTTAGTGCAACTGGCGCACAGTTTACAACCTCAAGTTTGAGAATAGGCTGTTTTTTCACTGGCGATGGAGCTTTGACAGATTCAGGGTCAACGACACTTGCCATTTTCCGCTAACAAGGAATACCTATGAACCAACGAATAATTTACCCAACAGACGAAGGCGTAGCAATCATAGTACCTGCTGACTGCGGTCTGACCATTGAAGAAATTGCTGCCAAGGACGTACCTGCTGGTAAGCCGTATCAGATCGTAGACGTATCAGAAATACCATCAGACAGAACTTTTCGTGGAGCTTGGACATGGGCATCGTAATTGACGTAAACAAAGCTAAGGCCATTGGTCATGATATGCGTCGTGCTGCTAGGGCTGAAGAATTCGCTCCGCATGATGCTGTAATTGCTAAAGCTATTCCCGGTGCTGATGCTGTAGCTGCTGAGGCTGCTCGTCAGGCTATCCGTGATAAGTACGCAACGATACAAGCCCAGATTGACGCAGCTACAACACCTGACGAGATTAAAGTAGCACTAGGGATTTGATATGCCAATCAAGTTAAACACAGCTTCTGGTGGTGGCGTAATACTAACTGGTGCTAATACAGCGACGGATAAGACGATTACGGTTCCTGCTAGTGATGGAACTATGGTTCTAGTTGGAACTACACTAACACAAGGAACTTCAGTTTCAGCATCAGGAACATCTGTTGACTTTACTGGAATACCATCATGGGCTAAACGGGTTACTGTGATGTTTAGTGGAGTATCAACTAACGGAACTAGTAATTTACTAGTGCAGATTGGTGCTGGGTCGGTTACTACTAGTGGGTATTCTTCTGGTGCATGGACAGCCAATACAAATAATAGCTCTTCAACGGCGGGGTTTTTAATTACTGCGGCGTTTGCAGCTGCGGGGACTGTAATTGGAAACGTTCAAATATGCTTGCAAACTGGTAATACGTGGGTGGAGTCGCATTCATTAGGTTCGCCGGGAACATACAATAGCGTTGGAGGTGGGTTTATAGCTCTCTCCGGCACCCTAGACCGCGTCCGCATCACTACCGTTAACGGCACAGACACCTTCGATGCTGGCACAATCAACATAATGTACGAGGGCTAAATGAGCGTCACCATTAACGGCACTAACGGTCTTACGTTTAACGATGCCAGCACTCAGAATACTGCTGCGACAGGCTTTGGCTTCAAGAACCGCATTATCAACGGTGCTATGGTCATCGACCAGCGGAATGCTGGGGCGAGTGTTACTCCTTCAAATGGACAGTACATTACAGATCGTTTTGCATCTCAGCTTACACAATCTAGCAAATACTCCGCTCAACAAAGCACAGACGCTCCTGCTGGATTTGTAAATAGTCTAAAGATTACATCACTTTCAGCTTTTTCTGTTGGTGCTTCTGATTATTTTGGTGTTTATCAACCGATTGAAGGCTTAAATTGTTTTGATTTATCTTGGGGTAGTGCATCTGCAAAAACAGTAACACTTTCTTTTTGGGTGAAAAGCTCTTTGACAGGAACTTTTGGCGGTTCAATTTACAACTCAGCAGCAAACCGTTCTTATCCCTATACATACGCAATTTCATCCGCAAACACATGGGAACAAAAATCTGTAACTGTTACTGGTGATACAACTGGAACATGGCTGACAACCAATGGTGTCGGAATTTATGTCGTGTTTGGATTGGGTTCTGGTGCTACTGTAAGTGGAACTGCTGGTTCATGGGCTGGCGCAACTTACACATCCGCCACAGGCGCAACCAGCGTAGTCGGAACCAACGGCGCAACCTTCTACATCACCGGCGTACAACTCGAAAAAGGCAGCACAGCCACATCGTTTGATTACAGGCCGTATGGTACGGAGTTGGCGTTATGTCAGCGGTATTACTACCGCTTATATGGGCCGAATAATTATGTTGGAAATGGGTTTTCATACGCAACCACTTCCTCTTATGCAAGAGTTCAATTCCCTGTAACAATGAGAGCAGCGCCCTCTGCGTTAGAACAATCAGGAACGGCAAGCCACTATCTAGTCGTATATAACGCAACCCAAATTACGTGTACGTCTGTTCCTTCTTTTGAAAACGCAACAGTAAATGGGGCAATGTCAACTTTTACAGCCTCTGGTGGCCCCGCTATTGGCACATCAACACTTCCGCATATTAGTAGCGCTAGTGGATATTTAGGATGGAGTGCTGAACTATGATGTACAAAATGCTCCCACTGATTGAAGGTCAACAACAGATTTATGCCCGTATTGATGACGATGGTTTGTGTCGCCTGACCTGCACTGCTGACTATCCAGAGTTTCAGAAGTGGCTTGAAGAAGGCAACACACCGGAACCAGCGGAGGAATAAATGCAAAAGATCATATTCGGTGAGTGGTTGCCAGATCAGCCCGGTGTCATGGGGGCGATAACAGACGCTAAGAATTGTTATCCAGTTGCTAACGGTTATGCTCCGATTAAGAGTGAAGCTGATTATTCTGATGCTGCTGGCGCTAATCTGCTGATTACCTTTGCTGGTAAGTTTGGTGGAGTTAGTTCACTGTTTGCTGCTAGTGCAACTCAGATTTACAAGTTTGACAGCAATGATGCTAGTTTGGATGCATTGACTACGACAGGATATACCGCAGTTGAGGGATGGGATGTAACTCAGTTTGGCCCTACGATGATCCTAGCTAATGGTCAGGATAAGCTGCAAGCATGGACGCTGAATTCATCGACTTCTTTTGGTGACTTGTCTGCTGATGCGCCTATTGCAAAGTTCGTAACGGTTGTTCGTGACTTTGTGGTGGCTGCTAATGACGGTACGGATACAAGTAAGGTTTACTGGTCAGACTTGAATGATGAAACAGACTGGACTCCTGCTGCTGCTTCTCAGGCTGATAGCCAAATCCTTCCTGACGGTGGCGATATTACTGGTTTGGCAGGTGGTGAGTATGGTCTTGTATTCCTAGAACGTGCTATCTACCGGATGAGCTATGCTGGCTCTCCGTTTTTCTTCCAGTTTGACGCTATTAGCCGGTCTTTAGGCTGTATTTCTAACGGATCTATTGCTCAGTATGGCAACCTGACCTATTTCCTTGCAGACGATGGATTCTATGTCTGCGATGGTCAAACAACTAAGAATATTGGTACTGAGAAAGTAAACCGTTGGTTCTTTGATAACGCTATTCCTAACGAAATATCCTCAGGAATGAGTGCTACGGTTGATCCTGTTAATAAATTAGTAATCTGGAAGTTTAATAATACGTTTGGCGGTAAAAATCTGCTGATGTTCTCTATTGATTTGAACAAATGGTCTTATGCTGAGACTACAGCAACATCAATTGCTTATGTATTAACACCTTCAGCGACACTAGAGCAGGTGGATAACTACAACACAAGCATTGATGCGCTTGATATTCCGCTAGATTCCCGTGTGTTTGCTGGTGGACAGCTGCTATTTGCGGGTGTAAGTGGTCAGAAGATTGTTGCTTTCTCTGGTCAGCCTAAGACTGCGATCATTACAACGGGTGATATTGATGTAGGTCGGTCTACGGTGATGCTGGCAAAGCCGATTGTGGACAAAGGTACGGGTTCTATCGCTATTTCCAGCCGGGATAATCTTGCTGAACAGGTGGAATTTGGCTCAGATGTAGCCGCTGACGCAGAAAACCGTGTGAGTTTGCGGTCTAATGGCGAATATCATCGTCTGAGACTGACTCCTAGCGGTGCTAACTGGGAAACTGCGGTTGGTTTGGAGTTTGACGTTGTTAAACAGGGTAATCGATGACTCAGTTTCGTACACTACCGCCATTTGGAGGGGATCAACGGGCTGTTTCTGAGGTCGTTCGTGGGATTATGGACGGAAAGACCAATAATACGGGTCTGATTACCTTAGCAACAGGCAATGTCACTACAACTACACTCTACGACGAGCGTATAGGCTACGACAGCCTGATTTTCTTGGTTCCTGTATCTGCGGCTGCTGAAGCTGATTCAGCTCCCTACGGGGCTTTTCAGGACACTACAGACCAGACTGCTGCTAATACCACAACAGCCTATGAAGTTACCTTTAATACGACTGATTACAGTAACGGAATATACCTATCCAATAGTTCTAGGCTGAATGTCAGAAACTACGGTATTTATAACTTGCAATTTTCGCTACAGTTAAAGAATACGACGAATGATGGTCAGGACGTAGACATCTGGTTCCGCAAGAATGGATCGGACGTTGCTGCGTCTAATAGCCGGTTTCACCTGCCAGCTAGAAAAAGCTCTGGCGATCCTTCTCACCTGATTGCTGCTATGAATTTCTTTTTAGAAATGAACGCAGGGGATTATGCCCAGATTATGTGGCGGGTATCAGATGTAGGCGTATCGATAGAACACTATGGAACTAGCACTAGCCCGACTAGACCAGCTATTCCTAGTGTCATTGCAACCATGCAATACATAGCACCTAGTGCGACAACGAATGTCTATGTTTCATCTCAGCAGCAGGGCAGTGCGACTCTTACGCATTGGTCTAACAATACAGCAGATAAAACCTATGGCTATATAATTGTCGGATGACAGAATTTAAACATATTCCTGTGGATGATCTCCGCAAATGGTGGCCTAGTATTCGGGCTGGTTTAGACAAGATTAAGGGTAGAAGCCCTGAGAACTGGATACCTGAAGATGTATACACAGATTGCTGGAACCAAAAGGCAATGCTGTGGGTGGTACTAAAGAATAACCATTTTTATGGCTTCTTTATTCTGCAACCAATGGGCGAGGAATTGCACGTTTGGGCTGCATGGACGTTAGAAAATGATTATCAAGTGGTACAAAAAGGTTTACAATTTATAAAAAATATGGCTAGAGATGCTAATGTCAAATATTTAACATTTGCTAGTCATAGGCCGGGGTGGAATCGTAGGGCTAAGGCTTATGGATTCCGGCCTCGAAAATGGATATGCGAGGTGTGATATGGGTGGTGGCGGCGGTCAACAAGAGACCAAAACAGAAATAGCACCAGAATTTAAGCCGTACATAACGTACAGTTTAGGCGAGGCTCAACGGCTGTATCAGGGAATGCCACAAGCTCCTGCTACCTTGGCTCCTGAACAGTCTGCCTTCTCTCAGGCGGCTATCCAGCAAGCGGCTCAACGCGCTCAGATGGGTTCTCCATTGGTCGGTGCTGCTCAGGCAGAGCAACTGGCTACGATTCAAGGACGAGGCGTTAATCCATTCCTAGCGGGTGCTTTGGAGCAGTCTAACCGTCTGGCTAGAGAACAGTTCACAGAAGGCGTACAAGGTCTTCAGTCTAAAGCCTCCTCAATGGGTCGTTATGGATCTGGTGCTTTGGCAGAACAAGAGGCTCGTGCTCAGGACGTATTTGCTCGAGCTATGGCTGAACAAGGCGGTCAGTTGGCCTATCAATCTGCTGAGGCAGAACGTGCTCGTCAGATGGCTGCTGCTCAGGCTGCTCCTACTATGGCTCAAGCTGACTATGCAGATATTCAGCGTCTATTGCAAGCAGGTCAGGCTCAAGAGGGTTATGCACAACAAGCATTGCAAGGTCAATTGGCTGCTCAGGATCTTCCGATGCAAAGACTGCAACAAGCTGCTAATGTCTTCTATGGCGCTCCATTAGAGAGCAAGACTACAGCTACTCCACAGGGAGGCAAATAATGGGTGCTGCTGCTACTCCAATGATTATTGGCTCCGCAATAGGAGCTGCTGTTAATAAAAAAAATCCATTGCAAGGCGCATTGCTTGGCGGTGCTTTAGGTGGTTTTGGTGGAAGTATATACAGTGGCGCTCAAGGTTTAGCTAGTGCCAATATTGCTGCTGCTGCTCCTTCTGGAACTGCTGGTGCATTAGCTGGTGGTGGAAGTTCAGCATATTATCCTCTCGCAGGAAGTACCACCGTTATGGGTGGTTCATCTTATATGCCTACAGTTATGTCACAAGTACCTACATCTGGTGCACCATTGGCAGAAGGCATAAAGGTTGTTGGTAGTGCTCCATTGTCTGAGCCTACTTTTATGCAAACTATGTCGCAAGTTCCAAGTGCTATTAGTCAGTCTTTGGATGATGTTGGGCAATATGCACAGAAAAATCCTGTTCTTGTAGCAACTGCGGCACAAGCAGGTCAGGGTTTGTTGCAACAACCTGAAAGACAACTTCCTCCAAGTGGGCTAATTCGTGGTACTCCGAGTCAAGTAGCAGCACCACAATACCAAGTAGGTATACCAAAAGTTTCGCTGATCTAGGTGATATATGGCAATTACAGATTACATCCCTAACGTATTTGGCTCTTCTGCTCCCACAACTTACGAGGGATTGCTTGGCATGGGTCTTATCACACCTGAGCAGATGAAAAAGCAGCAGAATGTTGCAAATATCCAAGGATTGCTAGGTGCTGGTCTTGCACTAGCTCAGGGTATGAGCAAGATCGGGCCTCGTCGCTCTGCTGCTGAAAACGTGTTGGGTGCATTGGCTGGTGGCTTTGGTGCTGCTGGTGGTGCTTACCAACAGGGATTGCAGAATATCGTTCAGCAACAGCAATTGCAAAGCGCAGCACTGACACAAGCTCAAGCGGCTAATAAAATTAAATCAATTCAAGCAGCTAAACTTGCGAATCCAGATATTGCTTATTTGGCTGATATTGATACTGGTGAATTTGTTAAGCAAGTAATGGCAAGAGATCGCGCAAAGCTGTATGGATTTGGGACTACTGAACAACAAGCCCAACCACAAGCGCCAAGCGCTATACCTTTAGCAGAAGCACAACAAGAAGGCGTTGTACAAAATTTTGTTGGCGTTCCTGCTTTTGGTGCTGAACAACGTATAGTTCCTAGTGCTGCTCCAGTTGCTCCTGCTGTTGCTCCTACTGCTGGTAATGTTCTACAACAAGGTGTTTCATTAGTTGATCCTGCTAATGTTGCAAAGGCTAATGATGCTCGCAGAAAAGCGGCTCTTGCAATGTCTATGGGTGATAAAGACACAGCAACTTTCTTCCAAAATGAAGCAGAAAGACTTGATCCTAAAGAGCAGCTGTTCTTTAGAGATGATAAATTAGTATCTAGCAAGCGTGGAATTATTGGTGACTTCAGTGGTGGGAAGATCCTAACTGATGAGCAAGCAACCGCATTAGGCTTAGATCCTAATCGTGGCAAATGGACGATTAAGGGTGGTATTCCTTCGCTTATTAGTGGAACTAGTACAACTAAGGTCTTGAATCCAGAAGAAGTATTGCAACTTGGTCTTTCTCCAGACTTGACCTATCAGAGAACACCAGATGGAGAAATTAAGACTGTTACTAAGACAGCCGCTGTTACAACTTTGAGTAAAGAAGATGCTATAGCAAGAGGACTTAATCCGAATTACATATATCAAGTTGATAACACTGGGAAAATTACTCAGGTATCTGGTTCTGGCGTTGCTCAAATGCTGTCTAATGAGGAAGCAGCCAAACTAGGATTGGATACAACTCAGGGTAAGCGTTATCAGCGTAAGGCTGATGGAACCATTGATTTCGTTCAGGGTTCAGCATTGACTAGTACAAAAATTCTTAATCCTGAAGAAGCTAAAGCTAGAGGCTTGCCAACTGATAGAGGTCAAGTTTATCAAATTGACCAAGCTGGCAAAGTTGATCTTGTGCAAGGAACAGTTGCTGATAAAGATAAGTTTACTGGTGAGTACGCTAATCTTGCTTTGACGATGTTTGGCACATCAGACATTTCAAAACTTAGCCCAGAGCAACGGGCAAAGGTTGATAGAGAGGCAGAGAGAAGAGGTATTTCAAAAGCTAAGGCAAGTAGTACGGTTGTATATCCTCCCGGCTCTATGCCGCTTGGTAAAGAGGGTACAAACAAAGTAGATACTCAGCTTCTTGAATTGGGTCAAGGTAGACTGAGGCTGCAAAGTATTTCATCAAACTTTAATCCAAAATTTTTAGAAACACCATTTAAACTAAGAATGGATGCTGTAGCTCAACTTGAAAAACTTGGTAAAAAACCAAGTCCTCAAGATGCTGCTGATTTGGCTGCTTATTCAGAGTTTGCTCAGAATGCTTACAACGAGTTGAATGCCTATATCAATTTGATTACTGGTGCTGCTGTTGGGTCTGGTGATGAAGAAGCTCGTTTGAGAAAAGGTGTTCCTGATCCGCAAAAAGATAGCCCTACTCAATTCCTTACAAAGCTAAATACAAAGATAAAAGAAGGTCGTTTGTATGAGGCTAGATTGGGCTACATAAAAAATAAAGGGATGAAGATTACAGATGCAGGTCTTGTTGATGTTAATCAAATTCCAACATTGATGAGAAATAGGGAAGCTGATCTCAAAAAAACCAATAGACTATTTGGAAACAAAGAATATAACCCTAATGATCCTAATCATAAGGCAATAGTTAGATCAATCTTGGCTCAAGAATTTGGATTGGTAGATTAAATTATGGCTATTACTGATGAACTGCTATATGGAACTACAGCGCCTAAAAATAGCCCGTCAGGAAGTGTAACTGATGAGTTATTGTATAAGTCTAGTGCTACATCTGGTCAGCAAGTAGGAACTGGTGAATTCCCACAATTAGGGCCAAGACCTATTGCTGATCCTCGTATGGCTGCTGGTGCTGGCACTACGTTTATGGCTGGTGTCCCAACAGACAAGATGGCTGCTGTTCGTTACTTTGCTAAACAGCGAGGCATACCAGAAAGCCGTTATCAGATCATTGATGGAGATATAGCATATCAGGCTGATGACGGTAAGTTCTATAAAGAGGTAGTTGGTGCTTTGCCAACAGCAGCTTATTATGCGCCTGATGTTGCTGAGATGGTTCCAGATATTCTTGCTGGTGTTGCCACTTCTCCACTGACATTAGCTGGCCCGTTAGGTGTTGGAACTGCTGCGACTATTACTGGTGGCACTTCTGCTGCTGCTAATTATCTTCGCCAAAAGCTAGGTGGTTTGATTGGTGGTCAAGAAGTTAATCCGACTGAGGTTGCTCTTTCTGGTGGATTGTCATTCTTAGGCGAGACTGCTCCTGCTATTCGCAAGGGTTTTGTTGAGCGTAGAACAGCTAAAGATATCGCACAAATGAATGTGCCATTGGTTCAGTCTTTGAGAGCAAAAGCAGGGCAATTGAATGTCCCACTGACTCCTGCTGAGATTACTGGTCTCGCATCCCTGATGGCTCAACAGAAGGTAATGACCAATATTCCTGAGTCTCAAGTAAAACTACAGCAGTTTTATAAGGAACGTGAAAAGAAAGTTGGCAAAGCTGTTGATGATTATCTTAATAGCATTTCATCAATTAAAGATCAGGCTCAGGCTGGATCGATGGGTTTTGAGGCACTGGAAGCTAGGAAGCAGCAACTTATAGCAGAACGTGAGGCAGCTACACAGCCGCTTTATGAAAGTGCTTTTGCTGCATCTGTTCCTGTTGATACTTCCCCAGTTATTAGCAAGATTGATAGTTTCCTAAAGACACAACCTGCTAATGGTCGTGCTGCCTCTTACCTTAAAAAGATGAAAGGTCTTTTTGAGAGAGAAGTTCCAGCATTGGATGAGGCTGGTCAAGAGATTACTAAAAAAGGGATAGAGAACAGATTGCCAGTATTGCAAAACATTAAGTTTGAACTTGATGCAATGTTTAACGAGGATGCTTTCAAGTCGCTTGATAAGAAGATTCAAGGCAATTTGGCAGAGGTTAAGAATACATTGCTTGAACAAATGGGCAAAGATAACCCAGATTACCTTGCTGCTAATGCTGAGTTTGCTCGTTTGTCTGCTCCATTAAAAGAGTTTGATGAAAGAACTACTGGCACTTCTTTGTTGAGAATGTCTAGGGATAATCTAAAGAATTTCTCTCGTAGAATCTTTGAGAATCCTAGTCCTGATACTGTCCGTTATGCCAAAGAACAAATTATTAAGGGCGAAAACGGTGGTCAAGAAGCATGGAATGCTGTAGTTCGTTCATATCTTGAAGATGCTTGGAATGCTGCTAGAAGGCCAGCAAAGACTCAGCAGGGTGATAAATTTGATACTGGTAATACTTGGCAAAACATATTGCTTGGTGACCAGAAATCAAAGGCTGCTATTCGTACAGCACTAGACAAAGACGCATATATCGCATTGCGTGATCTAGCTCAGGTTCTTGAGGCTGCTGGCAGGGTTAAAAAGCTAGGTTCTGATACAGCATTTAATCAGTTGATTACTGAAGAACTGATGAAAAATCCTCCAATGACCAGTGTAACAACTGGTGTTGCTAGGGTTGTTGGTGGAATTAAGTTAGATCAGCCTGTTAAGTTTATTTCTGATTGGGCAATTCGTAGAGATGCTTCGGCTAATGCGGATCAGATAGCTAATATTATTACTAGCCCTGATGGTATGGCTAGATTGAAAGAACTCCGTCAGATGTCTCCAACGTCTGCTAGGTATTGGGCTGGATTAGGTCAGTTATTGTCTGATTACGGAATGTTTGAAACTAGGGATTAAATCATGCCAAAGAACAAGATTAGCGAGTTTAGCTCGACACCTGCAAATAATACCGATATAGCCGGTATTAACATTGCTGAGGGTTGCGCTCCGTCAGGTATCAATAACGCTATCCGTGAGTTGATGGCGCAGCTTAAAGACCAGCAATCAGGTACTGATGGGGATGATTTTACTGTTGGCGGTAACTTAACGGTTACTGGTACTGCTACTGGATCTACGCCTACTGCTGGTGACAATACAACTAAATTTGCCACGACTGCGTTTGTTCAAGCCGCTTTAGCTGCTGCTTACCCTGTTGGCTCTATTTATATTAACGCTACTAGCAGCACAAATCCTGCTACTTTGCTTGGCTTTGGCACTTGGACTGCGTTTGGTGCTGGTCGAGTTATGGTTGGCCTAGATGCTGGTAATGCGGCATTTGATACTGCCGAGGAAACTGGTGGTTCTGCTGACGCTATTACCGTAAGCCATACGCACACCATTTCTGATTCAGGCCATAACCATACAACAACTATTACGTTGATGGATGACTCAAGCGGTAGTGGTGTTAATGGAATTGTAGATGGTGATAACTCTTACTCAAGTGTTACTTATACATCTAGTACAAGCACTACAGGAATTACTATCAATTCATCAGGATCTAGCGGTACTAATGCTAATTTGCAACCATATATTGTGGTTCGTATGTGGAAAAGGACTGCGTAATCATGGCTGAGAAAGAAATCCCATTAACCGACGATCAGATAGAGGCTATAGCAGAAAGAGCCGCTGAAGTCGCATTTAAGAAGATCTACGAGGAAGTGGGTCGTTCTGTCGTTAAAAAGATATTCTGGATCGTAGGCGCTGGTGCATTAGGTCTTATGTTCTGGATGGCTGGAAACGGGACGCTGCCTAAATGATTGAAGTCGCTACAGCCCTGATGGTAATCAAAGGGGCTAAGGCTGCTTTTGATGTCGCTAAAGAGGCTTTTGACGATATTAGGGAATGCGCTGAGGCTGGTAAGTCTGCTCACGAATCATTAGGGGCACTTACCAGTTTTTTTTCGTCTGCTGGCAAGGCTGAAGAAGGCATAGCCAAGGCTAAAGAACTCCAAGAAAACCCGCCTGAAGGTCAAGAAGACAGCCGCAGTGACTACGAGATCGTCATTGAGATGATGGTCGCTGAGAGGCAGTTAAAGCAGTTCTACAAGGACTTGAAAGAGATGTTTATCTACCAGTTCCAAGAACCCGGTTTGTATGACGAGTTTATGGGGCGGCTAGAGAAACTTAGGGCAGACCGTAGACAAAGGGAAGTAGACCATAGGCTACATCTCAAGGCTCTGGAAATGGCTGCTAGGCGTGAGAAAGCCAAGAAACTTCAGTTTATTCAGGATATGGCAGCTATAACACTAGGTGCAATAGTTTCTATATCGATAATTGTTGGTATTGTTTGGATGTTTACTTTGGGGGGCTAATGCTTACTTTACTATCTACTTTCACATCGTTCTTAATGGGTGGTTTGCCCAAGATCCTAGACTTCTTTCAGGATAAGTCAGACAAGAAGCATGAGCTAGAACTTGCTCGTATGCAGACAGAGCGCGAGTTAGCTTTGGCTAAAGAGGGCTTTGCTGCCCAACAGCGTATTGAGGAAGTCAAACTCGATGAGATCAAGGTTCAGTCTGCTTCTGATGAGCGAGTAGCCCTGATTACGGCTCAACAGGCTGAGATGCAGTCTATCTATGCTCACGATATGAAGTTGAGTGAAGGCACTAGCCAGTGGATGAAGAATCTGAGGGCTTCTGTACGTCCTGTCATTACTTATGGCTTCTTTGGGCTTCTGTGCGCCTTAGATGCGGTTCTGGCTTATAAGGGCTTTGAGTCTGGTGTTTCCTTTAACGAGATGGCAGACCAGCTTTGGGATGACGAGACTCAGGCGCTGTTTGCATCCATCATAGCGTTCCATTTCGGTGGTCGGGCATTTGGCAAATGACAGGATCTTGTGTTTACTGGATTCATTTACCAGAACAAAATATAAAAGAAACCCAAGGGTATATTGGTGTTGCTGTTGATTTTGATTTGAGAATGAAAGATCATTATCGAGAAACATCAAGATACGATACTCATTTTGCAAGAGCTATTAGGCTTTATGGGTGGAAAAATTTAATAAAAGAAATAATATTTATAGGAACTGATGAACAATGTTTTAAATATGAAAAAAGTTTAAGACCGCAGTTCCAAATTGGTTGGAATGAAGCAATTGGTGGTTTTGGTGGTGATAGAAGTCAATTTATAGATTATGAAAAAAGAGGAAAACCAATAGGAAATAGGAGTAAAAAATTAGGAAAAGATAATCCATTTTTTGGCAAACATCATTCTGAAATAACAAAACAAGCAAATTCTATTGCTAATTCAAAACAAGTAATTATTACTCCATATGGCAAATTTTATGGATTTTCTGCTTTAGGAAGATATTTAAAGGTTCATAAAGTTACAGCAAAAAAAATGGCTGTTAAAGAGGGGTGGGAAATTGCAGATAAGCCAGAAGTGTTTTCAGTTAATTAAGCACCATGAGGGCATTAGATATAAGCCGTATAGATGTCCGGCTGGTCTTCATACGATTGGGGTCGGTCATGTTCTCTATCCTGAGCAGGGTAGGCTGAATATGGCTGACCGTATGAAATATCCCCTAAAGATTGAAGATTTCCGCATATTCTCTAAAGAGGAAGTTGATGAAATTCTTAAAGCCGATCTTGCTCGTTTTATACGAGGCGTATCCCGTTATTGTCCTGTTATTGCTAGTCAAGGGCAGTTGGATGCGCTGGTCAGCTTTGCCTTTAATGTAGGTTTAGGAGCCTTACAGAGAAGTACCTTGAGACAGAAGCATAATCGAGGTGACTATGAGGGTGCTGCTAACGAGTTCCTAAAGTACACAAGGGGTGGAGGTAAAGTTTTACCGGGCCTTGTAAAGAGGCGAAACGACGAGAAAGCCCTTTATTTAGGAGGCTAGCATGAAGAAACTTGCTGTTGTCTTATCGTTAATTAGTTGTTATAGTTTCGCGCAAGAAGCAGCAGGTTTCCAGAATAATGCTGGTGGTTGGACGGTCATTACGACGAGAGACCAATATTGTGGTGCTAGGGGCATGAATGATGGCTATGCCTTTGGTACTGAGTCCTACGTTAGGTTTTGCTGGACACGAAGAAATAACGCGATTCTTGTAGTTTTTGAGACTGGTGAAAACAAGACATGGCACGTTGATTCGTTCCAACTTCTTGATGTTGAGCCAGAATATAAAGGTAATAAATTGTAATGCCTAAAAAAAAAGAAGATTGGATGCCAGCTTGCCAATCCTGCTCATTTTTTGAATGTGAGCCAAAAGAAAATCTAGGCTATTGCAGACGTTACCCGCCAACCTTAATTAGTACGGGTGACGATGATTATGAAAGCACTTTCCCTGTGGTTGGCAGGGATGACTGGTGTGGGGAATTTCATCGATTTTCTAACTAGAGGGGATCATGCGAAAACGATCTTGCACAGACCAAGAGTTTATAGGTCTGTGGAATAAACACGGTTCGGTTGTAGAGTTATCAAAAATACTAGGAATTACTGAAAGAAACGTAAACGCAAGACGCAGGAAGATTGAGGAAAAACACGGGATTATTCTTGCTGGAGTCGCTAGGAACAGCCCAGACTTCAAAGTAACATATCCTGAGAATAATATCAGAGTCAATGTTACATTGAAAAATGGTGTTATCGTCGTTGGGTCTGACTGCCACTACTGGCCCGGTATTATCAGCACTGCTCATCGTGCATTCGTAAAGATCATCAAAGAACTAAAGCCAAAGATGGTCGTTATGAATGGGGATGTATTTGATGGTGCGTCTATCTCCAGACACCCAGTTTCAGGATGGGGCACTACGCCGACAGTAAAACAAGAGCTAGAAGCCTGTCAGGAACGTCTAAAAGAGGTCGAGAAGGCCGCTAGAGGCTCTGCCCTACACTGGACATGGGGTAATCACGATATGCGCTTTAACGCCCGTTTAGCGGCTCAGGTAGGGGATACTTGGCGAGGCGTAGAAGGCATGAATCTGACTGACCATTTCCCCATGTGGAAGTTCTCTACCAGCATTATGGTCAACGATAATACGATGATTAAGCATCGTTATCATAATGGTATCCATGCTGTTTACAATAATACGATGAAGGCTGGTATTAGCGTAGTCACAGGCCACCTTCATAGCTTAAAAGTAACCCCCTGGAGTGATTATAAAGGCGACCGATTTGGGGTAGATACAGGCTCATTAGCTGACGTTAATGGCGATCAATTTGAATATTCTGAAGACAACCCTAAGAACCATAGATCAGGCTTTGCAGTCCTAACTTTTGTTGATGGTAGATTGTTGCCTCCAGAGCTATGTCAGGTCTGGGATGATGACCATGTAGTCTTCAGGGGTGAGCTAATCAAGGTGTAATCCTGCTAATAGCCCGGTTAATGTACCACTGGGCTTTTAGTAGGTCTTTGAGCTTGTCTTCTTTCTTACCTGCCCTAGATATGTATTTAACGGCATTTCCTAGATGAAAGTCTAGGTTCTTGGCTTCAATGAAATCAATGGTTTCAATGCCACCATCGGTATAGTGTGCTGGATGATTAACTTGATCCATCTTTGACGAATACTCCATTCTTATTGAGGTAGCCTTTACGGTCTTTAATCTCGTTATAGGCTGATTGTAGGCAATGGGTTAGGTTTATATCTTCTAAAGCCCCCACCACAATAAGACACACAAGCACATCGCCAATCCCATCAACAATAGCAGGTCGATCCCGTTTAATAATGGCATCTGCTAGTTCTCCCATTTCAGATACTGCTTTGAGTAACTGTGTCTTAGAGTCTGAATTAGCGACAATTCCTCTAGCTTCAGCCCATCGGATTACGTCCAGTTCTACGATATTCCAGCTCACTGGCAAAGCTCCTTGATCTCAGCAATTGGCAGACCTAGAACTTCATGGATACGGATCATAATATCGGCTGACACAGCACATTTACCGTTACGAATACGGCTAATGACTGGAGTTGAGACATCAAGTTTTGCAGCCAGTTGCCTATCGTTAGGAATCTCAAAGCGGCTTTGTAGTTCGTCTAACAGTTTCATAAGTCTCCTATGTAAAGTTGTTGGTGACAGCTATTCCCTGTATCCGTGTGCGATATGCCACTGCCGATTATTCACTGCCACCAACACGACTGAGGACTCCTCTCGGGTTCTATATTCCGATGGCTAAGTTAATACCGAATCCTCATGCGTGTTGGCTGTTGGTGGCCGGTGCTGATCTCCGGCTTTTGGAAATCAATACAAGATCGAAACAACCAAATAAGGAATCTTGTACCAAACAGCGTATCAGCCTACGCATTCACCAACACGACTGACCACTGCTTTTTCCCCTTCTTGCTACCGCCAAGTTGCCTAGGACTTACGGACTCTCGCTTCCGGGTTAGTTTGCTATCGCGCATAGCATCCAGCAATGGTCATGCGTCTTGGTGTATACAAATATATAAGCCTGTATACGGCATTTACCTTATAAATTGTGCAGGGTCACTAGACTTGGAGCAGTCCGAAGGATTATCTAGCCCCTGCTGCCGGTGTTACGCGCCACTACCGGCTTGGCGTATTAGGTGGGTACTCGCTGCGTCTGTGGCTGGCGGTGATTAGATTCCAGCTACCCACTTCACAGCATCCGCTTTCCCCATAAAGGTGGCCTTACTTACTTCACTGCGTTGATGAACCCCATGTTAATCAAGGAAGCAGCATCCGCTTTCAGGCCGTAGATCAGAACGGGATTTGATCCTCTGGCATATCATCTTCCTGCTTTGCTTTGGGCTTCTGCTTAACTGAATCCTTAGGCTTTACCGACAAACTAAAGAACTTCTTACCGTCTTTACTGGACTCTTTAATCCATGCAGATAGCCAGTAATCAGTGCCATCTACGTTCAGAGAGCCAGAATATTCCGGATGATTGTCTGCTGTTTTGTTCAAATTTTTGGACAATATGCCCCTATTTGTATTATCAAAGCTCATATTTTTCTACCTTGTAGTGAATTTCTTAATTGCTGCCCGTTGTTTACTATCCAACAAACTCCATAGGGCGGTTTTGGAGTCTGCATCTAACTCACACTGTTCAATATACTGGACAGCACCTTCTACATCGTCCATAGCCAGCATAGAGATAACATGGACTCCGATGCTGCGGATAGCCTCCTGATCCTCTATAGCCATGCTATCAAATACGTCCTTGCTAATAGGCTTTGCAGACTTAGGAGCCTCTTGGCCTGTTGTAGCGTCTAGGGAATCATGCTCGACAACCTCTAGCGCACTTACGTATAAGTACCTCCGAGAATAAGTCTGAACAGCGCCCATATTTTGTATAGGATGGCAACCTTTCAGATTGGCATCAGCCATCGGGCTAGTAAATGTAATAGCCCCACCGTTATCAGTATCGATAATGCGTAGAGTAGCCAACTCTTTATCAAAGCTGATGACTGAGCAGAGTCTAAGTTCATTGAATATCTCGTTAATGGTAGGAAGGAAATCCCCAAGCTCGAAATATTGATAACCTGCAAACTTATTATGTCCTGACTTCTTTATTGATGACTGCTGTAGTTTGATCCTAGCTTTTTGCAGCTTTGCGTAGACTTGATATTCAGACATTATTTACCCCTTATTGAATTTTTTATACTCGATAATATTGAGTGATTTGATTTCCTGTACAGGTTGTACCGGATTAGCCTTAGCTTGCATTTCACGACGAGCCTTAGCAAACGTTTTAGCAACATTGGTACTGGATGCAGGTACATATTTAAACGATGGATCTAAGATGGATTTACTCATATTGAACAGGCTAAAAGATAAAGAAAGACCATTATTACACCAATGCAAACTGGATGTCTAGCAAACCAGTCATTCGTCGATAGTAGCTTTTTCATAACGTGCTTTCTCCCAGATCAATTTATCAACATGAGCGCAAGCCTTACCAAAGCTATCCAGATCTTCGCCTAACGACTTGCAAAGCATCTGACGAGCTATCTCAAAGCCTTCTGCGATACCGTCTTTATAGGCTTGTGTGCGAACGTCTGAAATGATTGTGTTTTCCATTATTTGCCTCGCAGTTCTTCAGCATAATCTCTGTGGTCTTCTTGGGTCAGTACAACGTCTGGTGCTGATTTAGTAGCACGACAGATCATTGCTGCAATCTCGTTGCTCATAGCCTGACGCAGCTTCTCTGGGTTAAGTCTGTATTTAGACCAGACAAATAAAATATTGCTGAATTCTTCGTGTATGACTTCAGCGTCTAAGTCACACAGGAAATCATCAGGGTGGCCTGTTTGTATTTCGTTAAGGTAATAATGCTGCAATTCATATTTGTTCATATTAGGCTCCTAGTAATCCGCAGTTGCGGTAGAGAGATAATGCACCAATGCAATAATTGTGTCAATGAATAATTCTAATCGTATGCAATATTTCTATTTAGAAATTCTATTGACAGAATTGCGTCAAAGCAGCACTATTTCCGCAAACTCGATACCTGTTTTAGGCCATGAGTTTTCGGAAAATTGGAGAAAACTATGAAAGTTGCTGAAATTGCAATTTTAACATTTGTATTTACTTGTGGCGCATTTGCTATCTACTGGAGTCTGAAGGCTCAGGAACGTGGGTTTAAGCAGTCTCATTGTGCTTTTGCTGAGATTAGCCCAGACTTTAGCCAGCAGGATCGGGAGAAGTGCAGACTCATAAGGGGGCATAAGCTATGAAATGCGAACGATGCGGAAAAATCAACCCGGCTGAGATACATACTTGCTCATTACAGCGCGAATGGCAATGGCTGACGGATGAGGAGGTGCGGGATTTGTGGTCGTGGGCTATGACCGTAGAGGCTGAGCGGACTGCGAATACGCAGCAACACGCATTTGCCCGCGCCATCGAAGCCAAGCTGAAGGAGAAAAACTCATGACTCGTAGAGAGAAAATCCTAGAGGTGTTCCATAAACATGGCGGGATGACTGCTGATGCTCTGTTAATGAATTTCGGTATGTTTAAATACGAGCGAGACTATGAACTAAGAACAGCATTGAAGGACTTAGTTAATTACCAGAAACTTCGGCTTATAGGTAATGTATACTTCCCTGTTGGACAGCCAGCTAAAGAGGCTACGATAATGCAGGTAGTTCCTCCTAAGTACCAACCAAAATTTAAGCCGTTATCGACGTTTTTACCTAAGTTATCGCCTAGAAATCAAACAATTGAAACCAGATCCTTCTACACCTGTACAAGCAGACTTGCCGAAAAGTACTAATTTTTACGGGATGAAAGTATGTCCCGGTTGCCGTAGGTCTAGGAGCAACATCCAGTTCAAAAATGCTAATGTTTGCAGGACTTGTCAGCTTAGGGGAGTTAAAGTATAGTAATTGCAGTAGTACACGCTTGGAGGCGTGTTTTGAGTAAGCCTTAGATGGGACTCTGCTGGTACTCACCAGTCCTCCAACACCGTTATGCGGTGAGAGTCTCACCTAGGGCTTTTTTTTATGGAAAAAGCTATGGAACTCAAAGGAACTGAATCTGTTGAAGTTTTTATAACTGTTGGTGGCAAGATTGGGATTCGCCAAGATGCTATTGAATTTGGTGAGCCAGTATGTGTTTTCCTTACCTTAGATCAATTTTCAAAGATTGAGCATTGGGTTTTTAAAAATAAGGATGAAATTGAGCTAGCTTGGAATGAAGGGGTGGAAGATGATTCTGAAGCCTAAAAACTGGGATAAGTTCCAGCACTATAAGGATCGTTGTCCACCTTGGATTAAATTGCATCGAGATATTCTGAATGACAGAGTTTTTGCTAATTTGCCAATAGCTAGCAAGGCGCTAGCACCACTACTTTGGTTGCTAGCAAGTGAGTCTAAAGATGGTAGTTTTGATGCTGCTATCGATGAGCTAGCATTTCGCTTGCATATTGCTAGCAAAGATATTGAAGCAGGACTTAAGCCTTTGATTGATAAAGGCTTTTTTGTTGACGCTAGCACTATGCTAGCACCTTGCTTGCAGGTTGCTATCCCAGAGACAGAGAGAGAGGGAGAGAGAGAGACAGAGAAGACTTTAAAACTTGCTATCAAAAAACCTGATGACGTTACTGAAACTGTTTGGTCAGATTGGGTTAAGCATAGGAAAGCTAAAAAAGCACTTATTACCGAAACAGTAATAAAACGAATTAGGAATGAGTCATCAAAAGCTGGCATCAGTTTGGAGTCTGCAATGGAACTAATGTGCGTTAGGAACTGGCAGGGTTTTGAGGCTGATTGGGTTAAAGCAAAACCTGAGAACAATATTCCTGAGTGGAAACTTAGAATCAAATGAAAGGCCATCAAGAGATTATCAAGATGCGTCTTGATAGGGTTGCTCCTAAAGCTATCTTCGTCCACTACGGTGAAGATAAAACTAAATCATGGGCTAGCTGGCATCGTCATACGATAGAGTTTGCTGATGTGGAAATATTGCCGATAGAAAATATCAATGCTCTGGATCTCAGGTTTGCTGTAGGCTTACCAGTACACATAACAACCCGTGAGCCGTACCAGAAGGTCAAGGCACTGCATAACGCATTTCTGGCAGCTAAGGCATTACGAGTACACACAGTGTGTAGACAAATATTGATAAACAACCAAGAGGAATATGATGATTACACTCCAGAATGAGAAAGCATTTCCAATATCATCAAGCCATTATGAACATGGTATGGACTTGCGCGATTACTTTGCAGGTCAAGTTATGTCTTTTATTTTTTCTTACACCATGAAATTAGAGGAGAGCAATAAAGCTCTACATACTTGGGGTGAAATAAAAGAACTCGTTGCCATAAAGTCTTACGAGTTAGCTGATGCCATGATGAAAGAAAGAGAACAATAATGTTTATTGCTGACAATATTGACTTCTCTGCATACCTACACGCTACAGACCACAAGTACCTAGTCAAAGACGCTTCAGTCTGGATTGACGAGC
>VFQS010000638.1_pt1 | contig 37360 bp, 35 predicted proteins | sample 3512361 | NCBI WGS metagenome assembly VFQS01 (sample SAMN10412375, study PRJNA504923) | tailings metagenome | isolation source: Relicate 1 Philex TSF3 active mining | place: Philippines
ACACCATGTTTTTGGACTTGGTCAGACCTTTGCGCATCGACATAGGGCCTTCGTACTTTCCATCGTAATTCTTTGGTTCCCAGGCTTGTCCTCCAGTTTGACCAGCATCGAAGCTAATTGGCGAGTCATTAATAATTGTTTGTGGGGACAGCCCTCTTTCTAATGACGAGGAATAAATAAAAGGTTTGAAACTCGATCCAGGTTGGCGCCAGGCTTGTGTCACATGGTTGAATTTGTTTAGGTTGTAATCAAAACCGCCCACCAGTGCGCGAATCGCGCCATCGTGCGTGTCTGCGGCAACAAATGCGGATTGCACTTCAGGCATTTGAATGATGGACCAGTTCTTTCCTTCTAGAATTACCCGAATTACTGCACCACGTTGTATGCGCTTATTGGGTGGGGCATTGGCTTTTAAACCTGAGGCTGCAAAGCTTAAGCCTGCTCCTGTAATTTGAATTTCCTCACCGTTTGATAAAGTTGCTTTTACTGACGTTGAATTTGCCTCGGTCACCATGGCAGCCAAAATGTCATCACTGTCTGGGTGGTCGGCTAGTTCTTTCTCGATAATTTCATCGGCCACTTCTTTGTTTCTAGGTAGTTCAACAATCGCTTCCGGACCGCGGTAGCCATGACGGCGTTCGTAATCAAGTACGCCTTTTCGTAATGCGGCATAAGCGGTTTCTTGTTCTTCTTTAGTGATTGTTGTATAGACGTTAAATCCGTGCGTGTAGGTATCTTCCTTAAATTGTTCATACACCAACTGGCGAGCCATTTCTGCTACGTATTCCGCGTGAATCGCAAATTCGGCACTATTGGTTTTGATGTGTAATTTCTCTACTTTAGCAACTTCATACTGCGCTTCTGTGATATAGCCTAGTTGTTTCATGCGTTGCAAAATGTACTGTTGACGCACCGTTGCACGTTTTGGGTTAGCAACTGGATTGTAGGCTGACGGTGCTTTTGGTAGGCCTGCGAGCATTGCAGCCTCTGCTACTGTGATGTCTTTTAGGCTTTTCCCGAAATAAATTTGAGCTGCAGAGGAAAAACCATAGGCGCGCTGTCCCAAATAAATTTGGTTCATGTACACCTCGAGAATCTGATCTTTGGTCAGATTTTGTTCTATCTTCCATGCAAGCAAAATTTCATAAATCTTGCGTTTAATGGTTTGTTCGGTTGATAAGAAAAAATTTCTTGCAACTTGCTGGGTGATGGTTGAAGCACCTTGTTTGTTACTAGTTGTTACATTATTGATAGCAGCGCGGGCAATACCGATATAATCGACCCCACCATGTTCATAGAATCGATCATCCTCAATGGCAAGTACCGCTTTTTTCATCACATCGGGAATTTCTGAGAAGTGAACAACATTGCGTCTTTCCTCTCCAAATTCTGCGATCAAAACATTGTCGGCAGAAAACACCCGCATGGGCATTTTGGGGCGGTAACTGGTAATTGCATCAATCTCAGGGAGGTTGGGATAAGCCATTGAGATCGCAAAAACCAGTACCAGGACGCCTGTCAACATCAGACCAAAGACAACTAGCAAGAATTGCAAAAGTATGCGTGCCACCAAATTTGGCTTAGATGCGCTAGGGGCTTGAGCTTCGTTGCTTGGTTCGATCGGGGATGTTAATGACATGATGGCATAGTAAAAAACAGGTAGGTCAGCATTATAGCTGGGCTGAATCAACTATAAAAATTGCATTTCGGGCTTTTTATGCTTCAAGTGGAGAATTGACAACGTAAAACCGCCACTTCTACCGGAAAATGCTTTACATTACACTCCCCTTATTGCTAGGATTTAACGTAAGCTAGTATGAGTGTCTGCTAAATCGCGGTTTTTAAAAGAAAAAATGAAATTTGGAGCGGTTTAAATTGTTTTTGCTAGGCAATATCAGCAGCAGATTTTTGGTGTATTTTGCATGAAAAAAATATTTATTTGAGGGGATTTCCTTGGCTTTCGATCTTGCGTCATTGCTTGGACAAAAGAATCCGCCCTTAGTGGGACTGGATATCAGCACGTCCGACGTTAAGCTGGTAGAACTCTCACGTGCCGGCGAAAAAGACTTTAAATTAGAACGTTGTGCTTTCGAGCCTTTGCCGAAGGGGGCGGTGGTCGACGGCAACATAGAAAACTTAGAGCAAGTTTCGGAAGCGGTGTTGCGCGTTTTAAAGCGTAGCGGTACTGGCACTAGAAATGTTGCTTTAGCGATGCCTGCTGCTTCAGTCATTACAAAGAAAATGATTCTGCCTGGAAGCTTGACTGAGCAGGCGCTTGAATTTCAAGTTGAGTCTGAGGCAAGTCAATATATTCCTTTCTCTATGGATGAAGTTAGTATTGATTTTTGCGTGATGGGGCCGACTGCTAACTCTGAAGAAGATGTAGATGTTTTACTTGCTGCTTCCCGTAAAGAGAAGATTGAAGACCGTGTAGCTGCAGCGCAAGCTGCGGGCCTCCAGGCAAAGGTAATGGATATTGAATCCTTTGCAGCTAGAGCTGCGGTTGAACGCTTGATTGAGCAGCAGCCGAATGGTGGGCAAGATCAAATTTATGCCTTGTTTCAAATTGGTTCAAAAGTGACATATATATCGATCATGCTCAATGGCGAGGTTATCTATGAGCGAGATCAGCAATTTGGTGGTAATCAGTTGACGCAAGATATTGTTCGCAATTACGGATTGTCGTTCGATGAAGCGGAGATGAAAAAGCGCCAAGGGGATTTGCCGGATAGTTATGAAATGGAGTTATTGGAACCATTTTTAGAAAATGCCGCTCTAGAAGTTACTCGCGCCATTCAATTCTTCTTCACTTCGACCCCCTATACGCGCATCGATCAAATTTTCCTTGCTGGTGGGTGCTCGATGTTACCCGGTTTAGTTGAGATTGTTGCTGAGCGAACCAAGTTGTCGACCTCGGTCATTAGCCCATTCAAAGGTATGGAGTTAGGTTCGAATGTGAACGAGAAAACATTGAGAAGTGATGCGCCTGCCTATTTAGTTGCTTGTGGTTTAGCAATGCGGAGGTATGGATAATGATTAGAATTAACCTACTTCCACATCGCGAAGCACGTCGAAAAGAGCTAAAGAGTCAGTTCTATTCTTTAATGATGCTTGCCGGATTGGTTGGCGCAGCAGTTGTTATTTTAGTCGGCTTTGTTTTCTCTACACAGTTATCCGCACAGACGGAACGAAATGCTTTCATCACTCAAGAAAATCGTGAGTTAGATAAAAAGATCAAAGAAGTTGCCAACTTGAAGCAAGAAATCGACGCATTAAAGGCAAGGCAGCAAGCGGTCGAAGATTTGCAAGGAGATCGTAATCAACCTGTCTATATGATGAATGAGCTCGTCAGGCTGGCGCCTGAAGGTTTGTATTTGACGGTCATCGAACAAAAGGGCCAAAGAATTGCAATCAAGGGATATGCGCAGTCACATTCAGTGGTTGGTCTATTCGTTACAGAGTTGAGTGGCTCTCCGTGGATGAGCAAGCCAGAAATTATTCAGAATAAGGCGGTGGGACTTGGTCAGGGACGCGATGCAAAACGTGTCATCGAGTTTGATTTGAGTGTCGATATTCGTCGTCCACGTGAATTAGAAGCTGCAGCCAGTGCCGCTGAAGCTGGTGCAGTTAAGAAAAATCCAGCAGACGCAAAATCGCCTTAACGAAGAGAATACTATGTCAGATTTTAAGGAAAAGTTTGAGTCACTTGCTAGTCAGTTTCGAGACCTCAACGGCTTGCATCCTGGTTTATGGCCACTTGCGCCTCGCATATTGTCAGCAATTGGTTTGTGTGTTTTTGTTCTATTTGTTGGTTGGTGGTTTTATTGGAGTACCCAATTAGAAGAAATTGATCTTGGACAACAAGAAGAACAAAAATTAAAAGATACGTTTAAGGCAAAGGTTCAGCAGTCGATTAGTTTGGATGCCTTGAAAGAACAACGTAAGTTGGTATTGCAATACGTGTCGCGCATGGAGAAACAATTGCCGAGTACAGCAGAATATGCTGCCGTCTTAGCCGATATTAACTCTGCGGCAAATGGGCGTGGTTTGAGTATGGATATTTTCAAACCTGCTGGTGCAACGATCAAGGATTATTACGCGGAGTTGCCGATTGAGATTCAAATGGTTGCGAATTACCACGATATGGCGCAATTTGTCGCAGACGTAGCTAAGTTGCCGCGTATTGTTACCTTAAATAATCTTAGTTTTAAAGTGAGTAAAGACGCGAAAAAGCCGGGTATTGTGATGGACGGCATTGCCAAGACTTATCGTTATCTGGATCCTGAAGAGATTGCTGAGCAAGCTGCTGAACGCAAGAAAAATAAAGAGGCGAAGAAATGAAAATAATGCCTAAGTTTATTATCTTTTTCTTGCCCTTCCTGTTAAGCGCCTGTGGTGATAACGGCCTTGATGAATTAAAGGGATGGATGGACCAAGTTAAAAAAGAGACCCAAGTCAAAGTTGCTCCGATAGCTGAGCCTAAGGTTTTTACCCCTGCATCTTATGATGGCAATGATTTAATTGATCCATTTGATTCTGGTAAATTGTTAGTCGTATTTGCGCGCATGAAAGCAGCGAATGATAATGGTTTAAAACCCGATTTTGATCGACCAAAGGAAGCGCTTGAAGGCTATGCTTTGGAGTCAATGAAAATGGTTGGTACATTTGATAATCATAAGACTTTGCAAGGTCTTATTCAGATTGGAAAAGCGGTATTTCCTGTCGTTGTCGGTGGCTATATCGGACAAAATTTTGGCAAAGTCATTAGTATCAATGAAACTAGGATTGATCTTGTGGAAGTGGTGCAAGACGCGACTGGTGAATGGACAGAAAGAAAAGCAAGCTTAGAATTGCAAGAGGCGAAAAAATGATGAGATTGATAAAAGCAATTAATAGGAGCATCAAGAGCATGAAGTATTTCTTTCTGGGACTAATGTTTTTGAGTCAGCTCGCGCAAGCGCAAACTGCCAATACGATTGAATCTATTACCGCCAATCAGCAAGGGGCAAATATTATCGTTAAGATAAATTTCAAGTCGCCCTTGGTTAAACCGCCAGTAGCATTTTCAATTACTAATCCAGCTCGGATTTCATTTGATTTCGCAAACACAAGTAATGGTACCGGTAAAAGTACCGTGGATATTGGATTGGGTGAAGTTCGTAGCATCAATTTGATTGAAGTACCAGAGCGTTCTCGAATGGTTTTTAATTTGAACCGCTCGTTGAACTATGCGACTTTTATTGAAGGTAGCTCATTAATTGTAACTATTGATGGTTCAGGCGGACTAGCGACACCAGTCAATGCGATTGGTTTGCCGGTAAATAACAAAGAAATAGTGCAGCCAACAAAACAGTTGTTGCGTGATATCGATTTCCGTCGTGGTGTCGCAGGCGATGGTCGTGTTGTCGTTGAGCTTCCAAGCAATCAGGTGGCGATTGATGCAAAACTTCAGGGGCAAACTATTGTTGTCGACTTTATGAAGGTCGGAATCCCTGATATTTTGCGTAAAACTTTGGACGTGTCTGACTACGGTTCTCCTGTACAGAAAGTGACAACCACTCGGCAAGGCGAAAACGTCAGAATGATGATTGAGCCGAAAGGTTTGTGGGAACACAGCATTTATCAAAGTGATAGCCAATTGGTAATTGAGGTTAAGCCGATTAAAGAGGATCCGAATAAGTTGACCCAAGGCACCCAAGGTTACAAAGGTGATCGGTTTGGTATGAATTTCCAAGATGTTGATGTCCGTGCCGTACTGCAAATTTTGGCAGAGCAAGGTGGAGTCAATATCATTGCAAGTGACTCGGTGACGGGTAATATAACGATCCGTTTAATTGATACGCCTTGGGATCAAGCGCTTGATATTGTGATGCAAATCAAGGGCTTAGATATGCGAAAGAACGGGAATGTTATTTTGATTGGACCTAAAGATGAGTTACTAACGAAGGAAAAACTCGAACTTGAACAGAAGGCCGCTATTGCAGAGCTTGAGCCTCTGAAAACCGAGTCATTCCAGTTGAAGTATCAGAAGGCAGATACTTTCAAGAAGCTTTTTGGTGCAGAAGATACCACAACTAATCGCATTCTTTCCAAGCGCGGTAGTGTGCTAACTGAACCAAGAACGAATCAATTATTTATTACCGATATTGCTTCCAAAATTGAAGAAGTCCGCAAGTTAATTCAAAAGACCGATATTGCAACGAAGCAAGTGGTAATCGAGGCGAGGATCGTTGAAGCGGATAATAAATTTAGTCGCAATTTGGGTGCTAAATTAGGTTTTGCTGATCTACGTGGGCTCAAAGGTGGAGATACAGGCTTCCAGATTTCAGGAAATCAACGTGCTGCTATCACGGGTAATTATTTAGGGGTTGGCGAGCAAACCGGACAAGCTAAGATTACCGAGAAGAGTTATATGCCTAACACACAGTTTGTTAATTTGCCAGCTGCTGGCATCGGTGGTTTGGATGCTGGTAGTCTTGCGGTGAGTTTGTTTTCAGCTGCTGCAAATCGATTCTTAAACTTAGAGTTGTCTGCCTTAGAGGCAGATGGCGATGGTAAAATTATTTCAAGTCCACGTGTAGTGACAGCCGATCAAACACCGGCACACATCGAGCAAGGGCAAGAAATTCCTTATCAGATTGCAACTCTGAGCGGAGCGACAGCAATTTACTTTAGAAAAGCGACTTTGAGCTTAGATGTGACTCCACAAATTACGCCAGATGGTACGATTATTCTTGCCGTTGATGTTCATAAAGATAGTCGCGGTGAAGAAACTCGTGGTGGTCCTGTAATTAATACAAAACAAGTCAAAACCAATGTGTTGGTTGAGAATGGCGGTACTGTCGTATTGGGTGGTATTTACACACAGGAAGAGCGTGCTGACGTGACGAAAGTACCTTTCCTTGGTGATCTGCCACTTTTTGGTAATTTATTTAAGTCAACAGGTAAGACAAATAATAAAACTGAGTTATTGATTTTTATCACACCAAAAGTTCAACTCACTGGAACATTTGCAAATCAGTAAAGCGATTATTAGTAAGATTTTTGATTCAAATGTAGGCTGTCTCTACATTCATTTATATTTAATAGGTGTTACATGACGAAGTTAATTCGCGCATTTTTTGCTATGGCTGTGATTTCGCTGCTTTCTGCTTGTGGCGGTGGTGGTGGGTCTGCCGGGAATACCAGTGGGGTCGCGCTTTTTACTAGCGCTGCTGAGAAAATTACAATCTCACCTGGTGAGGTACAAACTTACAATATCGGCGGCGGTATTCCAGCTTATATCGCGACTAGTAGTTCGAGTGCAGTTAGTGTCCAGGTGAGTGGTAAAACGCTACGAATCACTGGAGGCAATGGAGGATCTGCGGTGGTCGCGATTACCGATGCCGCTGGTGCGAAAGTACTTATTGAAGCAACTGTAGGTTCAGGAATTGATCTGTATACAAGTGCTCCGAGCACGGTTTCGGTTGGAGTGGGCGGCACCTCTGCTATATATCGTATTGGTGGTGGCAGCCAAGTTTATGTCGTTACTACAAGTGATACTCGAATTGCAAGTGTTGGTCAGACTACATCTCGTGAGTTTGTTATAACTGGTCAATCTGGTGGTAAAGCTGTTGTAACAGTCAAAGATACTTTGGGTAAGGAAGTAAAGATTGATGTAGTCGTTGGTACAGTTGATCAGCTTTTTTCTACTGCTGCGAAAGATGTGACAATTGAAGTCGGTGGAGCGAACACCTATAAAGTCGGTGGTGGATCGACCATTTACGCTGCAGATAGCAGCAACATTGCAGTTGCAACAGCAAAGATCACAGGAAACGATCTTGTAATTACAGGTGTTTCGACGGGGAAAGCGACTGTCGTAGTCCGTGATTCTACAAATGGAAGCTTGGAAATTAGTGTTACGGTTGGGAATGGAACACCAACGCCATTGTTTACGACCGCATCACCTAGCATCGTAGTTGCTCCAGCAACATCTCCAAGCTTTACAATCGGTGGTGGACGAGCTCCTTACCGAGTCAGCAGTAGTAATTCAAGTATTGTGACGGCAACCGTATCAGGTACAAATTTGACTTTGAATGGTGTTGCAAAAGGTAGTGGTCAAGTGATTGTTACTGATTCTGCTGGAGCAACAGTCACGATTAATGTCACTGTTGGTACTGGCACGGTTGTTCCTCTGTTTACAACTGCTCCAGGTTCTGTAACAGTCGTATCACCAGCTTCTGCTGCCTACAGCATTGGAGGAGGAGCCTCGCCTTATACTGTTACAAGTAGCAATGTCGCAGTGGCATCTGTAACGAGTAGCGAATCTGGGTTTACTGTCAAAGGTGAGAGTTCTGGTGATGCGCAAGTGGTGATTCGTGACTCACTTGGTGCATCAGTCACAGTCAATGTTACAGTTACTGCTGCTGCATCTTTACCAGTTACTATTGTCCCTGGTGACTCAACTGGTGCTGTAGGGGATACATTGAACTTCAACATTTCAGGCGGTGTATCACCATATACTGTTTCAAATAACAACCCAAGTATTGCCACGGTGACGCAAACAGGTAATGCTTTTACCGCAAAGTTGCTAAATGTTGGTGCGACTAAAGTAACTGCTTTTGATTCTTTGGGCAAATCTGTGGAAGTTACTGTGACTGCTTCTGCAGCAAGCTCCCAACTTCGTATTTCGCCTGCAACGATTACAGTTGGTGAAGACTTTGCGAACGATATTAGCTTAACAATTTATGGTGGCACAGGACCATACCGAGCTTTTACTAGTGACTTAGTGCTTTCCTCTGTGCCTGCCACATCAATTGCACAGACCGCAGATGGAACAGCATTTGTTATTGGTGTAGGTACACAAACTACTCGATGTGTATCGTCAAATCGTACGGTGACTTTCACTATTGTTGATAGTAAAGGGGCATCCGCGACCTCTACTATGACAATTGTCGATAATGGTAAGGGTGGCGCTGGATGTAGTTAGTCTCAACTACTATTGGGCGTGAAGAAATATAGTGGCAAGTAACATATTTTTAGTAGGTCTGATGGGCTCTGGCAAAACTACGGTTGGCAGAGCCCTCGCCAAGAAACTGAGCAAACGGTTTATTGATTCTGATCATGAGATAGAGGCGCGCACTGGTGTCGCTATTTCAGTGATTTTTGAAATTGAAGGTGAAGCGAGTTTTCGTCAGCGTGAAGCCGATGTGATTCGCGACCTTTGTCAACAGGAAGACATCGTCCTTGCCACAGGTGGAGGAGCGGTGTTGAATCCCCAAAGTCGAGAATTGCTTCACTCCCGTGGCACGGTCGTTTATTTGAAAGCGAGTATCAGCAATATTTTGCATCGTACTCGACACGATAAGAAGCGCCCATTGTTACGCACACCCGATCCGCGCAAAAAGCTTGAAGAGCTTGAGCAGCAACGAGATCCACTCTATCGTGAAGTCGCGCATATCGTGATCGAAACAGGTCAGCCGCAGTTACAGACCTTGGTTCAAACAATCGTGGACAAACTTCCCGCAGACGCGGGTATCTTGAACCAAACCGTACAGAAAATCACCCAGCAGTTACCAACTGTGGCCCAAAACAAAGTCATTATGGAACAGGAAATACATCAAGCACGAACGCTACAAGTGGATCTTGGTGAGCGAACATATCCGATCACGATTGGTGAGGGTTTGTTGTCTAATCCAGCATTGCTGCAAAGCAGGATTAAAGGTCAGCGTGTTGTAATCGTAACCAACACGATCGTTGCCCCTTTGTACCTAGAGAATCTCGCTACGCAATTGCATGCGATCGGTAAGCAGGTCGAATCTATCATTTTGCCTGATGGCGAGGAATACAAAAATTGGGAAAACTTGATGTTGGTATTCGACGGCTTGCTGGCTAAGAAGTGTGATCGTAAGACTACATTGATCGCTTTGGGCGGCGGCGTTATCGGTGATATGACTGGGTTTGCCGCTTCAGCTTATATGCGTGGCATCCCATTTATACAAATTCCAACCACACTGTTAGCTCAAGTTGACTCCTCAGTGGGTGGCAAGACCGGGATTAATCACCCCTTAGGCAAAAATATGATAGGCGCGTTTTATCAGCCGCAAGCGGTGATTGCCGATATGAGTAGCTTGAAAACTTTACCTGATCGCGAACTGTCTGCCGGTTTGGCCGAGGTGATTAAACATGGTGCAATTATCGATTCCGGTTTTTTCACTTGGATAGAAAACAATGTCGAAAAATTACGCGCGAAAGATATAGAAGCCTTGTCCTATGCGGTATTGCGTTCATGCGAGATCAAAGCTAATGTGGTGCGACAAGACGAACGAGAAGGTGGCTTGCGCGCGATTTTAAATTTTGGTCATACTTTTGGCCACGCGATCGAATCAGGCTTAGGCTACGGCAATTGGCTACATGGTGAAGCGGTAGGCTGTGGTATGGTGATGGCGGCAGATTTATCTTATCGACTTGGATATATTGATTTCGTTAGTAAAACACGCATTACTCAATTAGTTGAGGCTGCCGGACTGCCTATCGTCGCCCCAGATTTAGGTGAACAAGTGTGGCTTGATTTGATGGAAGTCGATAAGAAAAATGAGGGCGGCCAAATTAAATTTATTTTGCTCAAGCCATTAGGCAATTGCCTTATTACCGAGGTGCCGAAAGATCTGCTGTTAGCAACTTTAAGAGCTAGCATCCAGTAAATCCCTTACTGTTTGAAAGCAACATTATGTTCTCCGATAATCAACTCGCTCCTTACGCTGCACAATCTGCGCAAACCAAGGGGCGGCGATTTTCGGAGCCAACCCCAAGCTCTCGTTCAGAATTTCAAAGAGACCGAGATCGCATCATTCACAGCACGGCTTTTCGTCGTCTCGAATATAAAACACAAGTCTTCGTTAATCATGAAGGTGATTTGTTCCGTACCCGCTTGACGCACAGTATTGAAGTCGCACAAATTGCTCGTTCTATTGCGCGCAATTTGCGCTTGAACGAAGATTTGGTGGAGGCAATTTCGCTCGCGCATGATCTCGGTCACACTCCGTTTGGTCACGCCGGCCAAGATGCTCTCAACGCGTGTATGAAAGACTATGGCGGCTTCGAACATAATCTGCAAAGTTTGCGCGTGGTTGATGTATTAGAAGAGCGTTATGCAAGTTTTGAAGGATTGAACTTAAGCTTCGAAGCCCGCGAAGGAATTCTCAAACACTGCTCTTTGAATAACGCGCGCACGCTCGGTGAATTAGGTCTACGCTTTATTGAGAAAAAGCAGCCAAGTTTGGAAGCGCAGCTAACCAATTTGGCCGATGAAATTGCTTACAACAATCACGACATCGATGATGGTTTGCGCTCGGGTTTGCTGAGTGAATCACAGTTGATGGAAGTCGACTGTTATGCCCGATTTCGGCGCGAGGTAGATCATACATATCCTGGCATTGCTGGACGGAGAGCGATCTCAGAAACCATTCGTCGTATGATCAATTTGTTGATCACCGATCTGATCCAAACATCGGAGCAGCGCATTGCCGACTATGCGCCTAAGAGTATCGATGATGTACGCGCGCTGCCTACGATGATCGCTTTTTCCGATCATATGCATCAGGAGGCGAAAGTGCTCAAACAGTTTTTATATGAAAACTTGTATCGGCATTACTTAGTCAATCGTATGAGCAATAAAGCGAAAAATACAGTGCGCGAATTGTTCACACTCATGTTGGCTGAGCCAGGATTAGTACCTCCAGATTATCGCGTCAGCGCGCACGATGATCCGCAACAAACACAAATCGCACGTGCCCGACGAATTGCTGATTACATTGCGGGTATGACTGATCGCTTTGCGATTCGCGAGCATCGTCGCTTGTATCAGATCGAAGAAGTATAAGTTCGAAGTTAATTTACTAGCTCACAAGGAATATTATGCGAACAATGAAATCAATGCACTCTGTAGTCTTAGTCTCAGCACTAATGCTTCCTGCATTCAGCTACGCTGTTGATTTGAGCCAGCTGAGTACGAAGGATGCCAATAGTGGATTGAAAGCGGCTTTGGAACAAGGTGCGAATGCAGCGATTTCCAAGCTTGGTGTTGCCGACGGATTCTTAAACAATGAAAAAGTAAAGATTCCATTGCCATCGATTTTAGAAAAAGCAAAACCTATCCTTAAGTTGAGCGGGCAAAGTAAGCATCTCGATGAATTGGTCGTGGCGATGAATCGTGCGGCAGAAACCGCCGTGCCGATGGCTAAGCCATTGCTATTAGATGCGGTGAAAACAATGTCCGTCACCGACGCCAAAAATATTTTAAGTGGTGGTGAAACTTCCGTCACCGATTTTTTCAGACAAAAAACATCTGCAGCATTGACGACCAAGTTTACGCCGACTGTGAAAGGGGTGACGGATAAAGTAGGACTCGCAAGCAAATACAATTCGGTGATGGCCAAGGCACAAAAGATGGGGGCAGTACCTGAAAAAGAAGCGACGGTCGAATCTTACGTGTCTGGTAAAGCGGTCGATGCCTTATATACGATGATCGCTGAAGAAGAGAAAAAAATACGTCAGAACCCAATCGGCACCGGCAGCAAAATTATTGGTAAAGTTTTTGGTTTGTTGAAATAAGCTATTATTTTGATCGTTTAGTGTCATCAAAATCGAGCACCTCGTCGGCAGCAAGGCCAGTACCAATTGATTGGTACTGGCGCATGATCAACTTGTTACATCACTGTTTATTGCAGGTGAGCCAAAGGATGCGCATAACCTGGCCACACCTCAGCAAAAAAGCTTGCGACTAGCGCTGCATCTACTTCCGCGATAGTTGCAGGTGACCATTTGGGCGTATTGTCTTTGTCCACAACCAAAGCACGCACGCCCTCCAATACTTCGCCATGTTTAAAGCAATGTCGGACCATCGTTCGTTCTATGCGTAGACATTCCGCAACGGATTTTTGTCGGCAGCGCTGAAGCTGTTCAGCAGTGACTGCCATCATCAGGGGGGAGCGTTTTTGCATGGTAGATAATGTGGCGATCGCAAAGTCACTTGTATCTTTTGCCAGCGATGCCATTATTTCATCAACGCGAGCTGTTTTAAAGTGGTGATCGATAGCACTTCTTTGTTGGGCCAACTTGCAGTTGTGGATATCCGAAGCTTGATAAAACTGCGATGCGAAATCGCGAATAACGATTCGAATATCTGAAACTTTTGATTGCGCAATAAGTAGCAATAAATCGGGAATAGCAGAAGTTGGTATGAACACATCAGCCAGATTGGCATAGATGGCATCCATACCTAAAATCACTTCACCCGTAAGACCCAGATACCGTCCAATTTCACCTGGTGTTTGATTCAAGAAATAGCCACCACCAACATCGGGAAATAATCCGATATTCACTTCTGGCATTGCCATCTTAGTTCGTTCGGTGACAATACGTAAGCGACTCGCGACACCTGATTGGGCAATTCCCATACCGCCACCCATCACTACTCCGTTTAGTAAGGCAATATAAGGTTTGGGGTAAAAATGGATTAAATGATTTAGTGCATATTCTTCGGTGAAAAAGTCTTCCAATAAAGCGCTGTCCTGCATCGGTGTTTTCGTGCCGACATCGTAGAAGAAGCGAATATCACCGCCAGCACAGAAAGCTTTTTCGCTACTGCTATGAATAAAAACAGCCGTGACTTCAGGATTGTCGCGCCACGCGAATAAAGTTGCGGTAATCGTGCGCACCATCTCAAGTGATAAAGAGTTAAGTGCTTTGGGACGATCAAGTGTGATGATGCCAATATTGTTATTGATTTCGGTTAAGACGTGAGAGCTCATAAGCTTGCCGTAAGATTTAGTAGAGCTCGATTTTAACTCAGAGCGATTGGCTTGAAAAATCAAAATAGAGCAAAATAAAAGGGCGCTGAAAAGCGCCCTAGGATCATCACGGAAAGTGAATCGAAATGAATACTTAATCTAATTGTGTTGAGGTTGGATCAGGAATATGTTTGATCGCGTCATGTTGATGATCTTGAATTTTATCCTTATGTTTAATCACTTGACGATCGAGTTTATCGACTAAGGCATCAATGGCTGCATATAGATCATGTGCCAAACTTTCAACGTGGATGTCTTTTCCACTCAGATGTAAATTAATATCGGCTTTGTGACGTTTGTCCTTTTCGCGGAGCTTATCGACCGTCAAAATGACGGCAATATCAATGACTTGATCGAAGTGTCGTCTTACCCGTTCGAGCTTGGTTTGTACATATTCACGAATTGCAGGAGTTACTTCGACATGGTGTCCACTGATGGTGAGATTCATACTGCGCTCCTTTGGTGATATTACTTTTATTTGCTTCTATACTGCCGTTACTACGATCGCTCATGGGCAGAAATGTGTATTGAGCTAAATCATATATAACGATAGAAAACAGTATTTCAAGAACTGGTTTATAAAGATTTTCGCAGACTGACTGGAGGAATTTTCAGAGCTTCGCGATATTTGGCAACAGTGCGCCGCGCGATGACCATGCCTTGTTCTCCCAATATGTCGGCAATCTTGCTATCCGAAAGGGGTTTCTTCTGGTCTTCTTCTCCTATTAATTGTTTGATCAGTGCCCGTATCGCAGTAGAAGATGCTTCGCCCCCAGTTTCTGTCGAGACGTGACTACCGAAAAAATACTTCAACTCAAACATGCCATGGGGCGTCAGCATAAATTTCTGAGTTGTTACACGTGAAATAGTGCTCTCATGTAATCCTAGTGTATCAGCTATTTCGCGTAAAACAAGGGGTCTCATCGCAACAGCGCCATGCGTGAAAAAATTGTATTGTCTTTCCACTATAGCTTGTGCAACGCGCAAAATCGTATCGAAACGTTGCCGCATATTTTTGATCAACCAACGTGCCTCTTGCAGTTGCGGATTTAGATTGGTATCGCCGCGTTGCTGTTTCATTAAATTCGCATACATTTGATTGATGCGCAGGCGCGGCATCACATCACGATTAAGCATGACTTGCCATTCGTCACCAATTTTTTTGACTACCACATCAGGTACGACATAATCTGATTTTGCTGCGGCAAAGGCCAGTCCTGGTTTGGGATTGCATTGGCGAATCACGACTTGTGCTTCGCGTAAATCTTCGTCGTCGCATTGCAAAAATTTTCGTAATTTAGTGAAATCTCTTTGTGCAAACAAAGGTAAATAATCCTGCACAATTTGTAGCGCAAGACGTCGTGTGACAAAGGGAATTTTTGGAAAACGCTTGATTTGAATTGCTAGACATTCCGCGGTGGTTCGCGCCCCAACACCTTCTGGCTCGAAACTTTGCAACATATTCAATGCGAATTGGAGTTCTTCAATTTCAACGCATAAATCAATCGGCAAACTCGCATGAATCTCTTCTAAAGACTCACACAGATAACCATTTTCATCAATGGCGTCGATGACCAATTCAATCAGAGCACGATCACGTGGCTCGCGAATCGAGATGCGCATTTGCTCCAATAGATACTCGCGCAATGTAGTCTGTGCCGCTTCTAATTGAGGCCGACCGTCCTCATCATCTTGATTGCTTTTTGGGCCAGAGATAGGAGCTTCATCAAAACTCCAATCATCGCCAGCATTTTGTGCTTCGACTTCAACTTGGTTGTCAGGTGTGTCATTCGCTGGGTTGATCTCAACGCTATCTGTTGTCGTGGTCTCGGGTGATTTGAATTCGCTCTCGTTTTGTACGCTCGCGTTATTGATACAACCGTCAGCTAACAGACGCACTGCATTATCCAACGCATCGTCGACTCTTTCTAACATCGGATTTTCGATGAGCAAGGTCTCTAACTCTTGATGCAGTTCTAACGTCGACAATTGCAGCAAGCGAATAGATTGCTGCAACTGTGGCGTGAGCGCAAGATGTTGTGAGGTGCGTAGTTGTAGGCTTTGCTTCATGGCTTAGACATCATCGTATGGTCTGAGCTACATGCGGAAATGTTCACCCAAGTAGACACGTCTTACGGTCTCGTTGGTGATGATTTCGTCAGGGCGACCACTGGCTAATACTGAGCCTTGATTAATGATATAAGCATGGTCGCATATGCCTAGTGTTTCACGTACATTATGATCAGTAATTAACACGCCGATATCGCGCTCCTTGAGAAAGCGAACAATACGTTGAATTTCGATGACTGCAATTGGATCGACGCCCGCAAACGGTTCATCCAGCAATACAAATCTCGGATTGGTTGCGAGTGCACGCGCGATCTCGACACGACGTCGTTCGCCGCCAGACAAGGCGCGAGCTGGACTCTCGCGCAAGCCATCGATTTGGAGTTCTTCGAGTAGCGTATTTAAGCGTTGTTCGATTTCTGCTTTGCTGAGAGGTTTTCCGTTCGAATCTTTTTGCAATTCTAAGACCGCGCGAACATTATCTTCCACCGATAGTTTTCTAAATACCGATGCTTCTTGGGGAAGATAAGACAACCCTAATTGTGCGCGTTGATGAATCGGAAAATTAGAAATATTGACGCCATCGACATCAATTTTGCCAGCATCGGACGGGACCAAGCCAACAATCATATAGAACGAAGTTGTTTTGCCTGCGCCATTTGGCCCAAGCAAACCAACAACTTCGCCGCTCTTCACTTGCAAAGAAACATCGTGAACAACTTGGCGCATGCCATAGCGTTTTTGTAAGCCTTCGATTACGAGTGTGCTAGTCATAAGATCACTTATTTTCTTTACTGTCCTGCTTGCTATCGGATTTTTTCTCTTTAGGTTCAGACGTAATTGTCACGCGACCGCCACCGGGAACGTGCTTGCCGCTCGCTGAGTTGGTTGCGGTGAAGACGTCGTTCACACTGTCGTAAGATAAAAATTCACCATTTTGTTCTTGCGTGACTTTTTGTTGACTTAAATAGCGAACTTTTGCTTTGCTGATAAAACGAACTACTTCTGATTTCTTATCGTACTCAACACGATCAGCCGAGCCTTCTATCCATAAATCGTCACCGCCATCACGTTTTTGACGAAAGAAAACTTGACTACCAGCGTGGCCAGATAAGGTCACGCTGCCGCCGCCGTCAGCGGTTTCGGTTTCTACGCCATTCTCTGCACGGATCAATAAAGTGCCACGGGTTAATTCAACTTTGCCCTTCAACACTTTGGTATTGGTTTTTCCGTCAAATTCGGTGAATTCAGCGGAGATGTTGGTACGTTTTTGACTATCCGCTTTTTCTGCATGTGCGCTCATTGGCAGAACAACTGCCGCACACAAGCTAAGCGTACTAAGGACGCGTATCGTTGGCATCGATTTGAGTGAAATATTTCTTGGCATGCTCATGTATATTCCTTAATTTTTGATCGTCACCGTGGCCTTAGTGCTCTGTTGAATGGCGCACATTTCTCTCAATGTACACATTTCAACATGACCCGACTGCAATTTACTTTGACGAGGGTGGTGCAATACTAATTTGTACTTTATTGAGTAAGCGGATTTTTTGCGTGCTATTGTCCGCTTCCATTCCGTTCGCTGTGATATTCGCGCGCGCCGTCGTCATTGTGATCTGCTCAGATGTACGCATTCTTTCGCTGTCTGGAAACAGAATCAGGCTATTCGTCGCCATAGTTAAATGGCCACCTTGATCGCTTTTGCTGCGCTCGACTAATACATTGCCCTGCATGTGAATTTGGTCTTCAGGTTTGCTTTGTGATTTCTCTTGTACTTTTTGTTTTACAATGGCACGTTCGGCACGGATCGTCATCGGCGTTTTTTCTTGATCGATACCAACGATTCTCGGCTGTACGATTTCGAATTCATCTTCGCGCGGGTAATGAATCAGTTTTTCACCTGTGACGCGATAATTAGTTTGTTTTGATTGCGACAGTCGCACAAAATTAAAATTCTCAACATAGTAATCGGGTTCGCTGCGATTCTTTGCATTGGCGGCCTCATCTTCACTTTGACGTCGCATCACTTCATAGATCCAAAAACTACCGAGCATGACTAAGCCAAGCAGGGCGACACTAAGCCAAACTCGGATACGATCAGCAGTCATCGTTACTCACTTCTAAAAATGGCGCAATCACTGCTTGGTATTTATTTTGCGCTTGTAAAATAAAATCGCAGATCTCGCGTACCGCACCTTTACCGCCATGTGCTTTCGTGATGTACGCTACACGTTGACGTACTTCCTCATGCCCATTTGGAACACTCGCAGCAAAACCAACACGTAACAAGATTGGCAAATCAATGACATCGTCACCAATGAAGCCACATTCCTGATGTGGTATCTGAAGTTCTTTGGTCAGTGTTAAAAATGCCGATTTTTTATTGTGAATCCCTTGCATCACATGCGTGATGCCGAGATCGCTTGCACGTTTGCTGACAATCGCTGATTGTCGTGCGCTGATAATCGCGGTGGCGATGCCTGCATTTTGCAATAGTTTGATGCCTTGACCATCAAGAACATTAAAGGTTTTCATCATTTCGCCATCAGCGCCAAAATGTAAGCTGCCATCAGTCAAAATGCCATCAACGTCAAAGATCATCAGGCGTACTTGTGCCGCCTGTTGTATCGCGCTCGATGCTGAAATGGTCGAAGCATTTGTGATCTGTGAATTCATCAAATTACCTTAGCTCGTGTCAAATCATGGATGTGTAATGCACCAACGAGTTTGCCGTCCGCGTCTGCCACCAATAATTGATTGATTCGATGTTGCTCCATAATTTCCACTGCTTCCACTGCCAATTGTTCAGGGCCGATGCGATGCGGATTTTTGCGCATAATATCGGCAATCATCAGTTCAGAAAAATTGAGCGGTTTATCCATTAAGCGACGTAAATCACCGTCGGTAAAAACGCCAACGATACGCTGATCATGATCGACGATTGCCGTCATCGCCATACCTTTTTGGGTAATTTCCATTAAGGCACTGCTGAGTTTGGTATCTGGTTTGACTTGTGGAATCGCATTACCGGTTCGCATTACGTCTTTTACATGCGTGAGTAAGCGTCGACCAAGTGCGCCACCTGGATGTGAGCGCGCAAAATCTTCTTCTTTGAATCCTCGTGCATCAAGCACCGCGACAGCGAGCGCATCACCGAGCGCTAAAGTAACCGTCGTGCTTGCGGTTGGTGCCAGATTGAGAGGGCAAGCTTCTTTATCGACATGCACACTTAAATGCAAATCAGCGAGTTTGGCTAGGGTCGAATGCGGGTTACCAGTGAAGGCAATCAACTTAACACCGAGACGTTTTAAGATCGGCAAAATAGCAATCAATTCGCCCGCTTCACCAGAGTAGGAAATAGCGATGAAAACATCTTGTGAGGTGACCATGCCGAGATCGCCATGTGCAGCTTCAGCTGGATGTAAGAAAAAGGATGGTGTACCAGTAGAGGCAAAAGTAGCGGCAATCTTGCGAGCGATGTGTCCAGATTTGCCAATGCCAGAGATGACTAGTCGCCCTTTGCAATGTAAAACCAAATGGATCGCATCGATAAATGCGGAAGAGTCATCGCCACTTAAACGTTGCTTGAGACTGGAAATCGCATCCGCCTCGATTTGTAAAGTTTCGCAAGCCAGTTGTAAAGCGTGTTCAGCCTTCGCGTCCCTTGAAGGCGCTAGGCTTTTTTCTGAAGATGTATTTAATGTGCTCATGCGTGGAGTATAAACTAAATATGATTAAGCAAGAACTCTGCCAGATGTGAATTTGTTATCAAGGACTTCGACAAGTGTCTTGCAATCTGTTGGTTAAACGTAGCAAAGATCGAGAAAATGACGAGAAATGGAAGTTTGTCGATCGAGAAATAAGACGAAAGCTTGTCAATTAATTTTTATTCAAGGATACTTTTGCTGCTACGAAATTGCGCGAATGTACTATTGGTACGATTTTCTTCTAACACTTTTTAGAAAGCCTCAATATGAATGTGAACCCTGATCAGCCAGAAAATAATTTCCCAAACATGAGTAACCTCGTGTCGGAAGTTCCGCCGCAAGCAAAATACAATCCTGAAGGTAATGTCATTGATGCGGGCAAGGCCACATCTTGGTATGGCTATGGCTTCGATCAATTTAAGGCGAATGCAGGTGTGTGGATAGGCATGGTGGTTGTGTTGTTTGTGATCATGCTTGTGTTAAATGTGACTCCTGGTATTGGCACCTTTATTTTTAATCTGTTGATGCCTGCATTTTTCGGCGGCTTGATGTTGGCTTGCCAAGCACATCGTGAGTCGAAACCCGTTACCTTTGAGTTCTTGTTTGCTGGGTTTAAAGATAAATTTGGTTCATTAGCATTGCTTGGCTTGATTTGGATGATTGGCGTCTTTGTGGTGTCGATGATCGCCGGTGTTTTTGCGGTGGCTGTGTTTGGTGGCGCTATTGCGACAGGTGCGGCATTTGGTAGCGCGGGGTTGATGGGTGTGGGATTTAGCGCATTACTTGGTTTTGTTGTGTTAGCGATGTTAATCGCGATCCCATTGGCGATGGCGATTTGGTTTGCGCCAGCGCTAGTAGTATTTCATAACGTCGCACCGATTGATGCCTTATTGATGAGTTTGAAAGTTAGCTTGAAGAATTGGGCCGCATTCTTGTTATTCTTTGTGCTGTACATTGTTTTTGCTATTTTGGCGTCGATTCCATTAGGGCTAGGATGGTTGGTCTTGGGACCAGTATTAATTGGCGCAATTTATGCAGCCTATCGTGATATCTTTCTTGCTTAATTTTGGTGAATCTTCGGTTTGTGCGGAAAGTGACATGAACATCTAGAGTAATAGCATCAATAGCGACATGCTGAGGCTGTAGCAAGACAAATAAAAAGCGCGGTAACGATTTGGGTTCAGCTCAACTCGTTCCGCGTTTTTTATTGACTGCGTTTTTGTCTATCGATGAACCAAGTACTTTCGTCGTTTTCTCTCCATCTAGGCTGTGTCTGGTGTGAATAATCGGTAATAATAAGCAGCATGAATGCTCTTGATACAACTTTACTTTTGTTAAGCAGTGCCGTGTTAGGTGTGGTCGCTTTACGCTTATTGAATTTGCCACCGATGCTCGGTTATCTCGCAGTTGGGATTGTGATTGGTCCGCATGCATTTGGTTGGGCGCAGGAGAGTTCAACCACACATTTACTGGCTGAGTTCGGCGTCGTGTTTTTGATGTTTTCAATTGGGCTTGAATTCTCTTTACCGAAATTGATTTCGATGCGAAGAGCGGTGTTTGGCCTTGGTATGGCGCAAGTGGTGAGTACGATAGGCCTCGCGATGCTGATGTGCTTTGGCGCTGCGATGGTATTGCCAGAATATTTTGCAATTAGTTGGGAGGCAGCATTTGCCATTGGTGGCGCTTTATCGATGTCGTCTACGGCGATTGTGTCAAAAATGTTGACTGAGAAGTTGGAATTAGAAAGTCCGCACGGTCGGCAAATCATCAGTGTGCTGTTATTTCAAGATCTCGCTGTCGTACCTTTATTAATTTTGGTACCAGCCTTGGCTGCTGATTCGGACAACCTCAGCATGAGTTTGTTGACTGCGGCTGGCAAGGCAACGGTGGTCTTGTTTCTACTGTTTTTTGTTGGTAAAAGAGTAGTGCGAGAATGGTTTGCGATTGTTGTGCGCCGTCGCTCGCAAGAATTATTCATGCTGAACTTGTTGCTGTTCACTTTGGGAGCTGCATGGCTAACAGAAAAAGCTGGCTTGTCATTGGCCCTTGGTGCATTTGTCGCGGGAATGTTGATTTCTGAAACCGAATACAAGCATCAAGTTGAAGAAGATATCAAATCGTTCCGTGATGTTTTATTAGGCTTGTTTTTCATTACGGTTGGCATGTTACTCAATTTGCAGCTATTGCTCGACTATGGATGGTTAATCTTGCTGTTATTGATTGGGCCGGTTGTATTTAAATTTGGATTAATCTTTTTACTGGCTCGCTTATTTTCATGCCCCACTAGCGTCGCTCTGCGTACCGGCCTTGGCCTAGCACAGGCAGGTGAGTTTGGTTTCGTTTTATTAAATCAAGCTGGCGGTTTGAATTTGATTGACCCCATGTTATTGCAGTTGATCTTGGCGTCGATGGTGTTGTCGATGTTGATCTCACCATTTATTTTGGCGAAATCAGATTGGATCGTTCTGAAGCTATCGTCAAACGAATGGATGATGCAATCCCTGGCATTGACACAAATCGCAGCGCGTACCATGAAAGTGAAGAAGCACGTGATTATTGCTGGCTTTGGTCGTAGTGGCCAAAATTTGGCGAAATTATTAACCGATGAACATATCGATTATCACGCTTTAGACTTAGATCCAGATCGCATTAATGAGGCGCAAAATGCGGGTGCGAACGTGTCCTATGGCGATGCGGGACGCAGAGAGAGCTTGACGGCGGCCGGGATTAATCGTGCCGCCGCATTGGTGATCACTTATACCAACACATCATCTGCGATGAAGATTCTACATTTGGTGCATGAGCTCAATCCAAGTTTACCGGTGGTGGTGCGTAGTCACGATGATACCGATTTAGAGAAATTGCGCGCAGCAGGTGCGACTGAAGTGGTTCCTGATCTGATGGAAGGCAGTTTGATGTTGGCGTCACACGCCTTGGTATTGTTGGGTGTACCTTTACGGCGTGTGGTACATACAGTTCAAATGGCACGCGATGCGCGTTATGAATCCTTACGTGGATTCTTTCATGGCGCCAGCGATGTGGTTGATGATGCCGAGAATTTACAGCTACGTTTGCATACCGTGGTCTTGAGTGAACGCAGTAAAATGATAGGTAAGCAAATTCAAGAATTATCATTGAATGAATTGGCAGTTGATGTAACAGGCGTGCGACGCGGTAAAAATCGCTTATCTGCTGAGAGCGATTTGGTGTTGCAAGCGAGCGATGTTATCGTCTTGCGTGGTACTGCTGAAGGCGTGGCCCGTGCAGAACAGAAATTATTAAAATAGGAAAAACAGATGATTAATCCCAGCGAATTTATTAAGCAACATATCCGTACCGTGCCAGATTGGCCGCAAGCAGGTGTGCAGTTTCGCGATATCACCACCTTATTGCAAGATCCAAAAATCTTTCGTGTTTTGATTGATATTTTTTTAGCGCGCTACGCGGATGCCAAGTTGGATTTAGTTGCAGGCATGGATGCGCGTGGATTTATTCTCGGTTCGGTGGTTGCTTATGAATTAAACATTGGCTTTGTCCCGATTCGCAAAAAAGGTAAGTTGCCTTTTACTACGGTTTCTGAAAGCTACGAGTTGGAGTATGGCAGCGCAACCGTTGAGCTACATACCGATGCTTGCAAAGCGGGCGATCGTGTTTTGCTGATCGATGATTTGATCGCTACCGGCGGTACGATGATGGCAGGTAAAAAACTGTTAGAGCGTCTTGGTGCGACCGTGGTTGAGGGCGCAGTCATCGTTGATTTGCCTGAATTGGGCGGATCAAAATTGATTCAAGAGAACGGTTTGTCCTTATTTAAAGTATGTGATTTTGCTGGGCATTAATGGCCCAATTAAAAATTTTACATGTGTTTTTGCTTAAGTGACTGCTTAAATTTTGAGCACAAATTTTTTTGCGTGATCACAAAAGCGCCTATTTTGCGTTATACTTCGTGTCCTCCAAGGAGCGCTGCGACAAGTTTCGATAAGTGATCTACGATCAAATCAAACTGCCAGGCTTGGATCAGACGAGTTCACTGCATTCAATATTGATACTCAGTAAGCTCACAGCAACCGCGCTCACGTATCTTTTTTCTTGATCATTTTTAGAAAGGAGGGCGTGAGAACGCCACCATCATGACATCTCAAACCACAACTGCAACAACGCAAGATTTCTACGTCGCTGACTTAAGCCTGGCTGACTGGGGTCGTAAAGAAATTCAAATCGCAGAAACAGAAATGCCAGGCTTGATGGCGATTCGTGAAGAATTCGCTGCTAGCCAACCTCTGAAAGGCGCGCGCATTACTGGCTCATTGCACATGACGATTCAAACTGCGGTGCTGATCGAAACCTTGAACGCACTCGGCGCGCAAGTTCGCTGGGCATCGTGCAATATCTACTCAACCCAAGATCACGCTGCTGCGGCAATCGCTGCTGGCGGTACGCCAGTGTTTGCATTCAAAGGTGAGAACTTGGATGAATACTGGGAATTCACACACCGCATTTTCGACTGGAAAGATGGCGGCTACTCTAACATGATTTTGGACGACGGCGGCGATGCAACTTTGTTGTTGCACCTCGGTACTCGTGCTGAGTCGGATATTTCTGTTTTGAACAATCCAGGTTCAGAAGAAGAAACTTGCCTGTTCAATTCCATCAAAAAGCACTTAGCGATTGATGCGACTTGGTATTCCAAACGTCTAGCTGCAATCAAAGGCGTGACAGAAGAAACGACAACTGGCGTGCATCGTTTGTACCAAATGCACAAAGAAGGCAAGCTCGCTTTCCCAGCGATCAATGTCAATGATTCCGTTACTAAATCGAAGTTCGATAATTTGTATGGCTGCCGTGAATCTTTAGTCGATGGCATCAAGCGCGCAACCGACGTCATGATCGCCGGTAAAGTTGCTGTGATCGCTGGTTATGGTGATGTAGGTAAAGGTTCAGCGCAAGCGATGCGTGCATTATCTGCACAAGTGTGGGTCACAGAAATCGACCCTATCTGCGCCTTGCAAGCAGCGATGGAAGGCTATCGCGTAGTGACTATGGATTACGCTTGTGAACATGGCGACATTTTCGTGACGACCACCGGTAACTACCATGTGATTTCACACGAACATATGTTGAAGATGAAGGATCAAGCGATTGTTTGCAACATCGGTCACTTCGATAATGAAATCGACGTTGCTGCGCTCAAGCAATACAAATGGGAAAACATCAAGCCACAGGTGGATCACGTGATTTTCCCAAGTGGTCGCCGCATTATTTTGTTGGCCGAAGGACGTCTGGTCAATCTAGGTTGTGGTACTGGTCATCCATCGTATGTGATGAGCTCTTCATTCGCGAATCAAACGATTGCGCAAATCGAATTGTTCTGCAATACCGATAAATACCCAGTTGGTGTTTATACTTTGCCGAAACATCTCGACGAAAAAGTCGCGCGTTTGCAATTGAAAAAACTCAACGCGCAATTAAGCGTGTTGACGGACGAACAGGCGAATTATATTGGTGTGAAAAAAGAAGGCCCGTATAAGCCAGAGCACTATCGCTACTAAGACGCGCCATAGATCCAATTACTGGGCGCATACCTTTGTCGCGAATACTCGCAATATCAACATATTGCTGTGTTTCACTTCGCGGTCTGCATCCCAGTAATTGAATTTCTGCCGGTCTTAGCTTTTCAAATTTGTAAAAACTTTGGAGATGCCATGCGCTTACTCGCTACCTGGCTAATCAACGCGTTGGCATTATTAGCCCTGCCGTATTTACTCAGTTCCATCACGATAGATAGTTTCACAACTGCGCTATTAGTCGCGGTAGTTTTAGGCTTTGTGAACACCGTGATCCGCCCTGTCTTATTAATCCTGACTTTGCCCGTGACTGTTTTAAGTTTGGGTTTGTTTATTCTAGTGATTAATGGACTGATGTTTTGGGCGGTTTCCAGCATGTTTGATGGTTTTCATGTGGCAGGTTTTTGGTCGGCAGTTTTTGGCGCTTTGTTGTACAGCGTGATCTCATGGACGCTCTCCACCTTACTTCTACAAAAAAATGAATCCACATAATTTTAGTATTGAATTCTTTCCGCCCAAGACGGAAGAAGGAACCGAGAAATTGCGGCTGACACGTGCCAAGTTGGCAGAGCTGAATCCGAAATATTTTTCCGTGACCTTTGGCGCTGGAGGTACTACGCAACAAGGCACTTTAGATACGGTTGTTGAAATCCGTAAAGAAGGCTTTGATGCTGCGCCGCATCTGTCTTGTGTTGGCGGTACGCGCGACTCGATTCGTCAAATTCTCAAAACGTATAAAGAGCAAGACATTCATCGTTTAGTCGCACTTCGTGGCGATTTACCGAGTGGTTACGGTATGGGCGGCGAGTTCCGTTATGCGAATGAATTGGTTGAATTTATTCGCGCCGAAACAGGCGATTGGTTCCACATCGAAGTGGCTGCGTATCCAGAAATGCATCCACAGGCAAAATCACCACAAGATGATTTGCAGAATTTTGTACGCAAAGTCAAAGCGGGAGCTAATGCTGCCATCACACAGTATTTTTATAACGCAGATGCGTATTTTCAGTTCGTTGATAATGCGCAAAAAGCCGGTGTGAATGTGCCTATCGTTGCAGGTATTATGCCGATCACCAATAGTAGTCAACTCATGCGTTTTTCAGAAATGTGTGGCGCAGAAATTCCACGTTGGGTGCGTCTGAAGCTGGCAAGTTATGGCGACGACAGTGCATCGATTAAAGCTTTCGGTTTAGATGTGGTGACGCAAATGTGTGAACGCTTGTTGGCTGGAGGCGCTCCGGGTTTGCATTTCTATTCGCTAAATCAAGCGGCAGCGACTACGGCGATTTGGCAGCGTTTAGTATAAAAAGTAGCAAGTTAATTCAGTAGTTTCAAGTACACTGTGACCACGGCAATTCATATTGTCGTGGTTTTTTTATACGCTTGAGACTTGTTATGTTGAAATCAAACTACAAAAGAATAATACTTGTATTGCTAGTCATCTTGCTTTTCTATGGAATTTTTTTTCATGGTCAAACTGAAAATAGCCATACTGCACCCGCGATCTTAAAAACAAGTAATTCGCACGGCAGTAAGCAACAGATCGATATACCTACTGAGATCAAGAACGAGAAGAGTACCCCTTTAATTGGCGCATCCGAGGTCGTTTCCTCCTCTAAAAAAATCAATGACGCTTCTGAACTTTGTGAAGAGCTACTAAGCAATTCAAATGATCGAATCTCATATGAGCAACTAATGAGACAAATTCAGCAGAGTTTGAAGCGCGCTGATCCCGATGTTACGCTCATTCTTCAACGGTGGGCGAACAATAGTGATTCACGTCGGCGCGCTGCTGCGCTCAGCTTGTTGGCGACTAAAAAGTACGAGGATTTCAGGCAAAATTTTTTAAACACGCACGCTAGTTGTGAATCTAGTCGTGAATGTGAACTTCAAATGCTCAAGTTAAGTAACAATGCTGTTCGTTCAGAGCTTGCCTTCATAGCAAAAATGGCGATTTATTCTTCTGATCCCATCGTCTATGGAATGGCATTTAATGCTTGCAATGCTTGGTCTGATATGACGATTGATTTTTGCGCGCAGATTAGTGCGGCACAATGGGCGCACCTTGATCCCGATAACGGAATCGCATGGATGCGAACCTTAGAGCAACTGGGCGCTGCAAGCGGGAAAAATCAAAGTGCAATTGAGAATGCTTTGTACCGAATTTCCCAAGTGAATCGTTTTGATGCGCACTTTGACATACTGAGTAGTTTGCCAGAAGACGAATTAACTCGATACGATTATGTAACACGTACAAGTATAGAAAACTTGGTGACGCTTTATTGGGCAAATTCTCCACTGCCAGCGTATTCACCTATTGTAAATGCATGCAAAGGCGCTGTTCTGAATGACGCAAATCGTCGCTACATGTGTGAACAAATTGCAGGTAAATTGCAACGTGAAAATAGCTTTCTAATTGATCACGGGATCTCTAGAAGAATCGGTGAGAACTTGGGATGGAATAAATCGAAAATTCAGACAATGTTTGATGAGTTTGACGCGATTAGAGGGATGATGATTGATCGAGATCGGCGTAGCAAAGCCGCACTAGCTTCCCATGAAGGTGTAAGACAAGCATGTACAACTGAGCTCAACTGGTTTGGTCTGATACGCACGCAAATGAAAGTCGGAGAATTTAAATCATTACGTGCTGAACTTGCAAAATATGATGTACCTCGGGAAACGCTAATTCGACTTGTCCGTGAGCCTCTTAAGAAGTAGTCTCTATTTACATGTTCTGTGCAGGATACAGCTGGACATACTTATGGAACAAGATGCCCGCTGAGCCTCTATTTAATCGATAGCCTTTTTTATTCGCTGAAAAAGAGTTTATCAAGCTCCACCCCAGGTTCATCGGCTCGCATAAAAGCTTCACCCACCAAGAAACCATGCACATTCGCATCTCGCATACGTTGTACGTCCGTCTTGTTCATAATGCCGGATTCCGTAATCACAAGTTTGCCATCGGGAATGCGTGGTAACAAACCAAGTGTGGTATCGAGTGTCACGTCGAAGGTACGTAGATTACGATTATTGATACCGAGTAAATTGGTTTTGAGTTTCAATGCAGCGTCGAGTTCTTCCCCGTTATGCACTTCAACCAATACGCCCATGCCGAGTTCGTGGGCGCAGGCTTCGAGTTCTGCCATCAGACCATGATCTAATGCAGCCACGATCAGTAAAATACAATCTGCACCCCAGCTTCTTGCCTGATAAACCTGATATGGGTCAATCATGAAATCTTTACGTAAGACTGGCAAAGCGCACGCAGCGCGTGCTTGCTGCAAGTAGATCGGTGCACCTTGAAAAAACACTTCATCAGTTAATACGGATAAGCATGCAGCACCATGTTGTGCGTAACTGGCTGCGATTTCTGCTGGTTGAAAGTTTTCACGAATCACGCCTTTTGAAGGCGACGCTTTTTTAATTTCGGCGATCACAGCAGCTTGGCCTAGCGTGATCTTATTGCGTAGACTGGCCTCAAATCCACGCAAATTATGTTGCGCTTCTTTGTTGCTTTCGACTTCAGCACGCAAGCTGGTATAGCTCTGTACTTTTTTGTCGCGCGCGACTTCTTCAGCTTTGACTTCGAGAATTTTATTGAGTATGTCTGACATGCTTATTTACCTAACTGATGCGTGACTTCGATAAGTTGATGCAGCTTGTTAAGTGCTGCTCCCGAGGCGATAGCCGCTTGCGCTTTCTTTACGCCATCAGCGATCGAATCAGCAATTCCCGCACCGTACAAGGCAGTACCTGCATTCAAGCTAACGATGTCGGTTGCTGGGCCAGCGACATTGTTGAGTACATCTAAAATACGTGCTTTGGATTCGTCAGCGCCCGACACTTTCAAGCTTCGGTTAGACACCATTTGCAGACCAAAGTCTTCAGGATGAATATCGTATTCGCGAATTTCACCGTTCACCAATTCGCCAACCATGGTAGGGGCACCGAGTGAAACTTCATCCATATTGTCGCGACCCCAAACAACAATCGCATGTTGCGCGCCTAAGCGTTGCAAGACACGCACTTGAATACCAACCAGATCAGGATGAAATACGCCCATCAAAATATTCGGCGCACCAGCGGGGTTTGTGAGAGGTCCCAAAATATTAAAAATCGTACGCACGCCGAGCTCACGTCGCACCGGTGCAGCATGTTTCATCGCTGCGTGATGGTTTGGTGCAAACATAAAACCGATATTCGTTTGCGCAATCGATTGTGCGATTTGTTCAGGTTGTAAATTGATGTTCACGCCCAAGGATTCGAGTACATCTGCGCTACCTGATGAAGATGACACGCTGCGACCGCCATGTTTAGCGACGCGTGCACCAGCTGCCGCGGTGACGAACATCGATGCGGTAGAAATATTAAAAGTGTGAGCACCATCGCCACCGGTACCGACGATATCAATCAAATTCTTGGTGTTCGCCATCGGTACTTTGGTCGAAAATTCACGCATCACTTGTGCTGCGGCGGTGATTTCTCCTATGCTTTCTTTTTTGACGCGTAGACCCATGGTGAGTGCCGCGATCATGATTGGCGACATTTCACCACCCATGATTTTGCGGAACAGTGACAACATCTCATCATGGAAAATTTCGCGATGTTCGATGAGGCGGGTTAAAGCTTCTTGCTGTGAGATCGTCATTTTATTTTCCCAATAAAAAATTCTTCAACAATGCATGACCGTGTTCTGACAAAATCGATTCAGGGTGAAATTGCACGCCCTGCAAATCAAAAGTCTTGTGACGCACACCCATGATTTCACCGTCTTCGGTCCATGCCGTGACTTCCAAACAATCTGGCAAGCTAGAGCGTTCAATTGCCAATGAGTGATAACGCGTCACCGTATAAGGGCTAGGCAAGTCGCTGAATACGCCAACGCCAGTGTGGGCAATTGGTGACGTCTTACCATGCATGACTTCTTTAGCGCGAATGACTTTGCCACCGAAGGCTTCGGCGATACTTTGATGGCCAAGACAAACACCGAGAATAGGGATTTCGCCAGCAAAGCGCTTTAGCACAGGCACAGAAATTCCCGCTTCCAAAGGTGTGCAAGGACCAGGTGAAATACAAATGCGATCAGGCTTCATTGCTTCGATTTCTTCGAGCGTAATTTCATCATTGCGATACGTGCGAACTTCCTCACCCAATTCAGCAAAATACTGCACGAGGTTGTAAGTGAAGGAATCGTAGTTGTCTATCATTAGTAGCATTTTTAAAACCTCTCAATAAAGAGAAACTTGAATTCATTTATAAAAATCGAATACGGTACTTGTGGCGAGAGAAATTCAATCAGCGGGATGCAGATCGAGGCGCACAGCGCAGCAATATGTCGATATTGCGAGCATGTGCAACAAAGAGCTGCGCCCGCTTATTGGATTCATGCGCCATCAGTTATATTTCTCCGTCCAAACCATCTTGTACTTGTTCAGCTGCACGCAGCATTGCACGTGCTTTGTTTTCAGTTTCTTGCCATTCCATTTCAGGCACCGAATCGGCAACCACGCCGGCGGCTGCTTGCACATACAACATGCCGTCTTTCAATACACCAGTGCGGATGGCGATTGCTAAATCCATTTCGCCACCAAACGATAAGTAGCCGCAAGCGCCGCCGTAGATGCCGCGCTTGACAGGCTCTAGTTCGTCGATGAGTTCCATGGCGCGTACCTTCGGTGCGCCCGATAAAGTGCCCGCTGGGAAGGTGGCTTTGAGTACGTCTAGATTGGACATATTTGGCTGTAGCAAACCTTCGACGTTCGAGACGATGTGTTGAACATGCGAATACTTTTCAATCACCATTTTTTCGGTGAGCTTGACGCTGCCGGTTTGGGCGATGCGGCCGATGTCGTTGCGTGCTAGGTCGATCAACATCACGTGTTCAGCGATCTCTTTAGGATCGGCTAATAATTCCACTGCGAGTTCTTCATCACGCTCTGGCGTTGCACCGCGTGGACGTGTTCCGGCTAATGGGCGTATTGTGACTTTTTTATTGCCATCGTTAAGCTGCTCGTTACGCACGAGAATTTCTGGTGATGCACCGATGATGTGCATGTCACCAAAATTGTAGAAGTACATGTAGGGTGAAGGATTAATCGAGCGCAAAGCACGATATAAAGACAGCGGAGAGTCAACATATGGCTTCTTAATCCGCTGTCCAATTTGTACCTGCATCAAATCGCCCGCCATAATGTATTCCTTGGCTTTGAGCACGGCTTTCAAATAATCTTCTTTGGCGAAATCGCGGATGGCTTCTGTGCGTACTGATGCTGAAGTCACTGGCACATCGACACTGCGACGTAACATCGCGCGTAAATCTTTCAAGCGTTGGCGTGCTTTGCTCCACGCCTCAGCTAGCGTCGGGTCGGCATACACGATCAAATACAATTTGCCAGAGACATTGTCGATGACGGCAAGCTCTTCTGTCAGCAAGAGTTGGATATCAGGCAATCTAAGATCGTCTTTTGGTGCAGTTTTTTCTAAGCGCTTTTCTACGTAGCGTACGGCATCGTAGCCAAAGTAACCGGCTAAACCACCGCAGAAACGTGGTAGACCAGGGCGCAATGCGACGCGGAAACGCGATTGATATTCGGCGATGAAATCCAAAGGATTGCCTTCATGCGTTTCTATCACTTGCGCGTTTTTGATGACCTGGGTGTGAAAGCCGGTGGAGCGCACCACGGTGGAAGCAGGTAAGCCGATGAAGGAATAGCGACCAAAGCGTTCACCGCCTTTGACTGATTCCAGCAAAAAACTATTTTTCCCGCCATTGGTGGCTTGTGCGAGCTTGAGGTAGAGCGTGAGTGGTGTTTCCAGATCGGCAAAAGCTTCGGCGATCATCGGGATACGATTGTAGCCTTGTGCGGCCAAGGATTTAAATTCGAGTTCAGTCATGATGTGTGTGCGTTAAATGTGTTTTTACCGCAGCTTTCTCATTCGATCATTGCCAGACGTCGGAAATATGGACGCGGCGAATGACAAAATGTGAAATCAATGGTCGAAACGATAAAGCTAAAACTTACAAAAACTTGTCAAAGATGACGAGAGATGAAAAAACGTCGTTGGCGCGCATCAGGGTTAGCCTAAAACTCAGACACACAGACGAAAGCGCCCACGCTGGTTAGTTAGATTGCCAGCGTCGCCATAGCCAGGCCTCAAAAGTGCCTGGAGTAGTTGAGGGACGTTTCTTATCGAGGAACATTCTAATTTTGTTAGAAGCTTGATGAAAATATTGGGTTTTTTCTACTGAGTAAAAATTGTGCAGCACTCAGTAAGGTTTCGACTATACCATCACTTTCAATAGTTTGTACAGCCTCGCCGTGATTGTAGCCATACGGCACGATTAAGACTGGGCAGCCCGCAGCACGCGCAGCCTGCGCATCATTGGAAGAGTCGCCAATCGCCACCACTTGGGCTGGCGCTAAGTGAAAATCGAGGCAAACTTGCAATAGCGGTAAAGGGTCTGGCTTTTTACGTGCCAAGGAGTCGCCGCCATAGATGATTTCAAAAAAGTCAGTTAGGCCTTTTTTAGCCAGCAACGGTGTGGTGAAAGAGATGGGCTTGTTCGTCACACAGGCCAGACGTAATCCCTGCGCCTTGAGTGCTTGCAGGCCTTCAATGACATCTGGATATAAAGTGCTGTAGTCACCATTGATCGCCAGATAGTGCTTTTGGTAGCTCGCCATCGCTTGTGCAAAATGTTGTTCAACTTGATCTGGTTCGAAATCGGTTGATAGCACACATAGAATGAGATTTTCTGAGCCTTTGCCGACGAAATTGGTGATGGTGACGATGTCCAGTGGTTGAAGTGAAAATTCTGCACGCATGCGATTGATCGCGACTAAAAAATCGGGTGCGGTGTCGAGCATGGTGCCGTCTAGGTCGATGATGGCGGCTTGGATGTTCTGGAATTTGGACATTTACTACTTCGACGATATGTAAGGTGGGAGTTAAGTCGAAAAACAACGATTTATGTTTGAAATTAATTCTATAAACAAATGAGTTTCGCTTCCTCGAGCGAACCGCGAACAAGTTGAGTGAGTTCTACGGAGAAGTTCTGAAGTAATGCGGGCTCGCTACGTAAATGCAATTTTGCCTGATTCGCCTCAGATTTTCCTGCAAACTCAAAGAAGTCCGTTTCTTGGAAAGTTGAAATGCAGAGTTTCCCCGGTTCATAAAAGCGAAAGTGTGCACAGAAAGCGCCGTATGCATATCCCTTGCCGAAAACGCCGATATTTAAATCATAAATACCACTGTGAAAATCATCGCAGAGCGCTCGAAATTGCCAATCAATACGCGATAAAGCATCGTTCTGAATAAGGACTAGATTGCGAAATGTTGAATATCCATCGGAAACCAAAACTTCCAAGTGGGTTGTTCGATCTACATCGTCAACCCCTAATCTCTTGAAGCAAATTTGTGCCGACATATGTCCCCAACTATTTATTCGCCAGCGCCAACTCACCCCGCATAGCATCAATCACAGCCTTGTAATCAGGTTTACCAAAAATCGCAGAACCCGCTACGAAAGTATCTGCGCCAGCGGCGGCAATCTCGCGGATGTTATCAACTTTCACACCACCATCTACCTGCAACATAATGTCGCGACCCGATTCATCAATCATCTTGCGCACGGCAGCGATTTTCTTCAAAGTTTGCGGAATAAATGACTGCCCACCAAAGCCAGGGTTGACCGACATTAAGAGAATCAAATCGAGTTTATCCATCACATGTTCCAATACATGCAAAGGCGTGGCAGGATTAAACACCAAACCTGCTTTGCAGCCGTGATCGCGAATTAATTGCAAGCTACGATCAATGTGTTCTGAGCCTTCTGGATGAAAACTGATGATGTTCGCGCCCGCTTTGGCAAAATCAGGAATGATGCGATCGACAGGCTTTACCATCAGATGCACATCAATCGGCACCTGCACGTGTGGACGAATCGCTTCGCATACCAAAGGGCCGATGGTTAAGTTAGGGACGTAATGATTATCCATCACGTCAAAGTGGATCATATCCGCGCCAGCAGCGACGACATTCCGAACTTCCTCTCCCAAGCGGGCGAAGTCGGCAGAGAGAATACTGGGAGCGATGCGATAAGTTGTCATATTAAAATCTCGAAGAAATGCACAAAATGGAAGTCCTGACCGCAAAATGTCAGCGAATGCCGTATTTTACTCCTGCGAAGTTTGGCGTGCTCTTGTAATATGCGGGTTTTGTAAGCATTTCCTTACCTTCTTAACTTGCTGAAGATGTTGCGAATGCGTGTTAAGCGGAGAGGTCTCTGGCCTTATTACTGAATTTCTAGCTGATTTTTCTGGGGTTTTATGACGAAATACGATTTTACAGTGTCAGTCGTGACGCAATATCTGGAGGAGCAATCTCATCCTGATCAGGCGCATTTTGTTTTTGCCTATGCGATTACGATCAAAAACACGGGGGATATTCCAGCGCAATTAATTTCTCGGCATTGGATTATTACCGATGCTAAAGACAAGGTGCACGAGGTTCAAGGTTTGGGCGTCGTTGGTCATCAGCCTCTACTCAAACCAGGTGAAGCGTTTGAGTACACCAGTGGAAGTTCATTGGAAACCCCGCATGGAACAATGAAGGGAAGTTATTTCTGTGTCGCCGAAGATGGTCACAAATTTGATGTAGCGATCCCGGAGTTTGTTTTATCGTTGCCACGCACTTTGCATTGATTGTATTGATAAATTTTCTTTGATTGTTTCGCTAAGAAAATACCTAGCATTTACCGATTTTGATCTTGGTTCTGATCTTTGCTTGTTTTACTTTTGTTCGGTGGTTTTTTTCCTGAAAACATGGTCCACCACACAATAAAGACAAAAAGAAAAAAAGCACCTAATGCTTCGACAGCTAATAACCACATAGTTAAGCCTTTATGAAATTTTTGTTTGAACAAAGACGTATTTTAGCAGTATCACTGCTGTTGACATTGGCGGCATGTACAACGCCACCTAAGGTGACGCCGACAGAGCCCGTGCCAGTGACACCACCCGCCACGCCACCGGTGACGACGGTGCCAGCGACGCCGCCTGTGCCACCTCCAAAATTGGCGCCGATCACAAATTACACACAAGCCTATAAGTTAGGTTCTTACGCTGACCTGCCAGGTTGGGCGAATGATGATCTGAGAGAGGCTTGGCCTGCTTTTGTTAATTCATGTTCCGCTTTACGCAACAAAGCGGAGTGGCGCGAGGTCTGTGCCAATTTGAAAAACGTTGATGCAAAAGAATCGTCGGCTATCCGTGCTTTTTTTGAAGCGAACTTTTTACCGTATCAGGTTGCGCATCTTGATGGTAAAACAGAAGGCTTGGTAACCGGCTATTACGAACCTTTACTAAAGGGCTCGCGCAATAAGGGCGGGATTTATCAAACGGCTTTATATGCGGTACCCAATGATTTGTTGACTATTGATCTTGGAAGCGTCTATCCGGATTTGAAAAACATGCGTCTACGCGGTCGTTTGGTTGGCAATAAAGTAGTTCCCTATGCTTCGCGTGCAGACATTTTGCCATTTTTATCTGGCAAAGAATTGGTATGGGTCGATGATCCAGTTGACGCTTTTTTTCTGCAAATACAAGGATCGGGTAGAGTGCAGTTGGAAGGTTCTGGTGAAACCATACGTCTAGCCTATGCGGATCAGAATGGGCATCCGTACAAATCGATTGGGCGTTATTTGGTGGATAAAGGTGAACTAACTTTGGATCAGGCATCAGCGCAAGGCATTAAGGCTTGGATCGCAAAGAATCCGAGTCGCCGAGACGAATTATTAAATGCTAATCCCAGTATGGTTTTTTTTAAGGAAGAGAAATTGCTCGACCCAAGTATCGGACCGAAGGGCGCATTGGGCGTTCCCTTGGTGCCACAAAGATCGATTGCGGTTGATCCAACGCAACTACCGTTGGGCGCACCGGTATTTTTATCAACTACAATGCCACTCAGCAGCAGCCTCTTGCAAAGATTGATGATGGCGCAAGATACCGGTGGCGCGATTCGTGGCGCTGTACGAGCGGATTTCTTTTGGGGCTTTGGTCGTGAGCCGGGCGAATTAGCGGGCCGAATGAAGCAACGTGGCGCAATGTGGCTACTCTTGCCTAAAACATTTGAAATGAAAAATAACTAGTTACTTTTGCGGAGAAGATGATGGAATACCAAAACATTATTGTAGAAACCAAGGATAAAGTGGGCGTGATCACTTTAAATCGTCCTAAAGCCTTAAATGCATTAAATGATCAGCTGATGGACGAATTGGGTCATGCCTTATTGGCTTTTGATCAGAACGATGAGATTGGCTGCATGATTATTACAGGTAGTGAAAAGGCCTTTGCTGCTGGAGCAGATATCGCTGCAATGGCTGACTACAATTATATGGATGCTTATAAAGGCAATTATGTTACTAAGAACTGGGAACACATCCTTCGTGTGAGAAAACCAGTGATTGCAGCGGTGGCAGGTTATGCACTGGGTGGTGGCTGTGAACTCACGATGATGTGTGATTTTATTATTGCTGCTGATAATGCTAAATTTGGTCAGCCAGAGATTAAGTTAGCAACTCTGCCCGGCTGTGGCGGTACACAGCGCTTGCCACGTGCTATTTCTAAATCAAAAGCGATGGATTTGTGTTTAACAGCGCGTTTAATGGATGCCAATGAAGCCGAGCGCGCTGGTTTGGTGTCACGTGTGGTGCCATTGGATAAATTGATGGAAGAAACTTTGGCGGCTGCGACGACCATTGCGTCGATGTCATTGCCAGTTGTAATGATGATTAAAGATGCCGTGAATCGTTCGTTTGAATCTGGTTTAACTGAAGGCGTTCATTATGAGCGCCGTTTATTTCATGCGAGTTTTGGTACTCATGATCAACGTGAAGGTATGAAGGCCTTCTTGGAAAAACGACCAGCTAATTTTCAGAATAAATAATAGTTGAGCCCATTATTCTGGGATCCTCTATATAAAGCGCACCGCTTGCGGAGCGCTTTATTTTTTGTGGAGGGAAGTTTGAAACGATTTATATGATTTATTCGGTATAGTGAAATAAGCCTTGCCAAGGAGGTGAAGGGTTTGCTATAGTTCGCCTCCCGCAGAAATGCTGGGGCGAAATAAGAGTAATGCAAGCGGTAAGACGTTGATATTCCTGAGGTTTGAATCGAGTGGTAAGAAGCGA
>VFQS010000639.1_pt1 | contig 37349 bp, 39 predicted proteins | sample 3512361 | NCBI WGS metagenome assembly VFQS01 (sample SAMN10412375, study PRJNA504923) | tailings metagenome | isolation source: Relicate 1 Philex TSF3 active mining | place: Philippines
ATCACTAATATCACTAATATCACTAATATCACTAATATCACTGATACTACTTAAGATTTCATCATTATTATTATCATAATCATCATTATTATTATTAGAACTGATAGATTTATATTTATCATATAATTTTAATCCAATAGATATCATATCAATATTATATTTATTTTGAATTTCATCACTTATTGAAAAAATCAGAATAATTTTATAATATTCATCTCCTTTTAATTTATATTTAACAATTTGATCATTAAAATAAGTAGGAATAATAGAATTTGCGATTAATAAAACTGTTAAAATAACATTATTACTAATTGCTAGTATATTATAATAGATATGTCTGGTATAATTCATGAATATTACAATAATTACTTATAATAAAAAATGATTATATATTTTAAATAATTTTCAATAATGGACGAAATTAGACTGTTTTTGAAGAAGAATGCTAAAAACTTATATAAACTATCAATTGCATATAGAGAAGGATATAATTTATATAAATTTAAATTTATGGGTTATGAATTATTATTTAAGGAAACTGAAGATGAAATCTCATTAACTCATAAAAATAATACATATACTAATTTTAATGAAATTCAATTAATTTTATTCGATCTATTTAATTATAAAAATATTGAATATATTGATACACATTTGCAATTAAAAATTGATAAATGCGGATATGAAGCGAGAATAGAGGATATATATAATGATTATTATGATGATATAGCTAAGGAATTAATTTGTATTCGACATATTTATATTTCTTTGCCAGAAAAAGAAGAAAAAATAATAAAAATGAAAATTATAGTTATTGATGATTGCGAATATAAATTATTCTATAATCATGAAACTATTGTTGGATTTGAGGAGATTCTAGCAAAGATAGATCAGCTTTTTTAAGGTCATTACTATGATTTCTGAAAACTGATGTGATATAACTATATGCATCATTAATTTGCTCAAATGATACACCACCAGTAATTAAAACACTTCCACTTTCAAATATTGCAACTGTGATTTTTTTGCAATTATTTAAACCATTACCAGAACCTTTACCAAAGCAATTATCAGAACACGAACAAATACCATTTTGTTTTTCCTTCATTTTATTCCAGAAAAATTCTAATTTTACTCCATGATATTTTCCAGGTTCAAAACTACATTTATTATTATAATCTTCACTAATTAAGATTTTATGTAAAATTTTGCGCCTAATAATAAATTTTTGAGTATGTTCAGGATCACAGAAACTTTTAAAATCAGTATTAATCATTCTTATATGAAAGTTTGTAAAACCTATTTTTGATTCAAAATCTTCAGTTTGAGTAATATTAGGATCAATTTTTTGAATTCTCTTAATTTCATCAATCACCTGACTAACAATTAAATTTACATCATCTTTATTTTTAACACCTGTAATTTGAATATTGCCATTTTTGAAAATTTTAAGATTAGGATAGTTATCAATCTTATATAAAACAGTAACTTGATTATCAAATGAAGTTTTTTTGGTAGTATTTTTAACATTTCTCTTCTTTTTGGGGTAAAATCCACGCTTATTTTCACCTTCAGTTATTTTAGGATAGTGAATCCATATAAAATTAGACTTATCAGTTATATTAAAGTTATTATACAGTACAATTAAATCAATATTAATACCAAGATCAACATTACATGTAATAGTACTAACTTTATATGGAGTAAAATAAATTTCCATTCTTATCACGATATTTAAAGATTTATAATCTTTAAATCATTTTTTATAATTCTATTTGCCACTAATTTTATTTAAATAAGATGTATTTAATACTTCACTAGTGCCATTAATTGCGATCATAGGTGGAATATTAAGAATATATGTTTTATCATTATTTAAATGAGCTCCTCTAAATTCATCAATTGATAAATTACCACCAAAAATTTTCAATAAATATCTAGATGGTGCAGGGCGAATAATTCTATTAATTCCACATCTTTTTGCAATCATTTGAATCCAACTATTGATTTCCCAAACCTTATCACTACCTCCGTTTACATCAAAATTATATGCACTTTTACATTCAAATGAACAAAAAGAACCCATTACATAAAATGTGTCATTCAAAGTATCATAATTATAAGGTAAACCATAAACATTTCCATTTGGTGGATGACAACACCAAAAACAATATGAATTATTTCTATTTTGACTTGGATTACTGGGATTATAGCAATTATTATTTTGATAAAATTCATTATCACATGAAACATCAGTTACTTCATTTGTAAAATAACAGATATTTTCATAAGGAGATGGTTCATCAACAACCTTATCTTCATTTTTTTCATTATTAATGATTGCATTAATTTTTGTTTGAGAAATAGGGATTTGAATTATAACATCATTATTATCATTTTCGCGTATCATAGAATCAATTATATTTTTTTTTGTTGTTTTTTTTACAACCTGATCACTTACAACTTTTTTTCTTGGCATATTGAAATTATATTACGCGTTATTTTCTTATATAATTCAAAAAAACTTCTTTTATTTTATTAATAATTTCTTTATTTTGATTATTATTTTGATTATTATTATTATTATTAACTTTTACTAATTTAGGGTTATTATTGGGAACACATAAAGAACAAGTTGATTTTAAGGAGGTTACTTCACTTTTTAATGCACTGATTAATTGTATAAAATATATAAATGAAATAATCATTATAACAAAAACAATAAACAATGTTAAATCCATTATTTATTATAAATAAAATAAATTATGATTTAAATAAATATCTTACATTACCATTAATATATCTGATAATATTAATTCCTCTGATGTAATAATTCATTTTAAATTTATATTCATAAGGTGGTTTATTATTAAATTTAGATAATTTTCTATTAATAACAGAATTATCACTATTATTTGTGAATATATCTAAAGTAGTTTCTAAATTACCACAATCAATACTTCCTGAAGGTTGATATTTATCTGGAAATAAGGCATATGAATAACAATAAATTCCTTGTTTAGGAATACTTGCATGATGTTTATAAGGTTGAATTATATTAAAGAAATTTCCATCATTTTCATCCACTCTTTCAATTGATCTATTAAAAATTATTCTTGCTTTACTCATAATTGGATTATCACTGTTTTCAGGAATACTATTTGTATAATTCATTGGTGTGTTATATTTAGCATAATCATCTCTTTTAATAGTCCATATAATTTCTTTTATATGTGTATCACAATTCATTAAAGTTGTAGAATTTAATAGATCTTTACCAGGTGTTAATCCATAATCAGTACTTAAAAACATTTGATCCATTAAAATATCAATTTGACTAGTTCCTTGAAATAGTGTTTTTTCATCAGTATCAAGATAAACATAATTTGCCTCAATATATGAATTTAATTGTTTTGTTTTAACAAATGTATCAAATGAAATTGTATCATTTGGATATAATTCATTATAATATGAAGGACTTATAAACATATTCAAATCACTTGAATAAACTTGATACAAATTTTCAATATTTTCAAGTATTAATTCGATAAATATATTATTACTAATACCATCAATACTTTCAATTTTAGCTAATAATAATCCTAATGTTGAATTTTTGGTAAAATTAAATGATAATGGAACTATAATTTCTCTGCCTTTAATTGAAACAACATCAGTATTTTTATCACCTGAAGGATAAGTATTATTATATCTATTATTATTAATTGTTACAACAGGAATACTCATTTGAGGATTTAAATAACTACTTAAATTTCCAGTCATTTTATTATAATTATCTTTTGTAACTTCAGTTAATTCATTTGAAATTACTAACCATTCACCTGTTAAAGTATCTACTATTGTATTATTAATCCAAAGATCTGCTCTTTTAATTAATAATGTACCAAAATTAGGAATCCATCTAAATTTATATTTATCACTTGAATATATATCAGGTATTTGATATCTATAATATAAATCAGTTAATATATCGGCATTATTTTTATTGATAGGACATCTAAATTTATTAGTATCATTATTTAAAACTGGATTTGTATTAAATTGCAGTTTAATTGTTTGCATTGAGAAGTTTGTATGTCTTCTATATGCAAATCTAAAATAACTGATATCAGGATTTCGGATTAAATAATCACTTCTATTACTTTCTTTTGTTTTAACTAATTGCGCTAAAACTCCTAATCCCATTATTATTTATAAATAATATTTATAATTATTATTTTTGCTTTAAATTGACTTAACAGGAAGAGATTCTTTACTTTCTCCATCATACATATCATTATTAATTCTATTACCAATACTAATAGTCTTACTATTAACTATAGAAGAAGCTTTAATAATATTTGTATTAAATTTCTTATTATATAACTTAAGAATATCATCACCATTAAGAGCATAATTAAAATAAGATAAATTAGCAATTTTTAATGGAACATCTTTAGTAATTTCATCTGATTCAGTTATTGATCTTAATGCTGTATTTTGATATTGAGAAGATGCACCTAATTCTTCAAAATGTTCATATGGATTTACATATAAATAACCTATATTTTTTTTCATGACTGTAGAATAAGTATCTATATTATTTTCACTTGCAAGATCATTATTTAAAGTTGAACGATTTGAAATAAGAGTTCCATTGAAATAAACTTTGCAATTAGCTCTATTTACAAATAATTCATCTTCATCTGAAGGCAATTCTTGCATAACAACTGTAATCATATTAAAAGTTTTATTATACATACGGTTATTAATATCTTTAATACCTAATTTATTTTCTTTGCTATCATATAAAGATACTCTTGAACAATTTAATTTTTCAGAACTGGAATTATATGTATCAGGTGTATTTATATTATTATATTCAACAATTAAATGAGTTCCATCATTACTTAATTTAATAAGAGGGTTTTTAACTAATAAATATTTATTTGGTGTAAGCGATGTAGTTTTAGTATCACAACTATAATCATATTGATTATAATTTATTAAATTACGCAAACCTTTATAAAATAAAACAATATATTTATCATTACTGCTACCATCTATTAAAATATTAGTTGCATTTGATGGACTATTATAAGTTTTAACATTATAATATAACCAAAAATTATATGAATATTCAGCACCTCCATTTTGATTTACTGAAGGTTCTAAATTTAAATATCTTGGATCAAATTTATTTACTGTTTCAACTGTATAAGTAGGTTGATCATATTCATATATACCATCAAGAATTAATGTTTCTTTTTTATTAGTATTAGAAATTTTAATTGAATTAATATATTCTCTATCATAAATTGAATAGGCAATAAATCCCATTATTAATAATAAAAAAATTGCTAATATGACTTGAATAAATATGTCTAACATTTCTATTTAATTATATATATTTTTATATTTAACTAATTTTGTAAATTGGACTTCGCAATCCATAATTAGACAATCCAACGGCTGCCAAAAATCCACCAATTGGTCCTTTATAATAATCATCATAAATATCTTGTTGATTTAATTCATAATTATAAGTTGTTATTTTTGATATTAAACCAGAAAATCCAGGTCCATCTACTTGATCATTTGGTGTTCCACCTACATTTAAGAATCCTTGTCTATTTAAATTTAAGTTTCTTAAATCTTTTGGTGCAGTTTTTAATATTGGTATTCTATCTGTTTCACCTGTACTTGTAGTATTTACTAAATCACCATCAACATAAGCATAGATATAATTTTTATAAGAATTGGCATTGCAAACAATTGCAATATGTACCCATCTTTGAAGTGGTACATATGGAATTACAATACCAGATTTCATAAAATTTGCTAAATTAGTTGTATCAGTACCACTAATATCAGTATATTTATATGTTTCAGATACAGATGCAGTTTCTAATTTAGAAAATCGAACATATAAACGATTTTGATCTTTATCAAGGAATACATATGGTGAAGAAGTACTAATATTTGCATCTTCTTTGGTATCAGAAATACTGAAGACATTCTTATACATACCTCTGCCAACATTCATATCATGAAGATATAACCAGAATGTATAACTTCTTCTTTCACCATTTGCAGATTTTTCAAAACTAAAATTAAATTTGCGTTTAGTATTACCTAAAAGTGGATTTAATGTATCTTCAGAAATAGTTTTTGTCAATGCAAATACTCTAGCTGAAATTATATAATAAAGTGTCCATGCTAATAATACACAAACAATAATTACAACAATTAAACCAACATAAATATATTTGCTATTAAAAATAGCATCAAAATTATCTTTAACAGTACTAGAAATACCAGTTGTTAATGTATTTGTACTATTTAAACTATTACTGAAGACATTAGTTAAACTAGATAAGGTGCTTGAACTGTTGGTACTCATTATTATATCTATCTAATATTAATAAATAAATTTTCTACCAATTAAGGATAAGTGATAATTTCCTATAAATTGAAAAGGGAAAGATTTATTATAATTAGATTTATTTGTTTTTTTTTGTAATGAAAGATAACTTAACATTTTTGTGAAATTACTCAATCTTGATGTTTTTAATTTTTTATTAGGAATCTTAAAAAGACCTTCTACGATACAAATGAAAAATTCAATTCCAATTTCATTATTTTTATTCATAATAACATCAAAATAACATAAATTTAATAAAAATGATTTATAAAATATTTCTTTTTCTTTTTTAATTCCTTTACGATTATTATAAAGTTCTACAATTAAATTTTCATGAAAATTTAAAGGTATTATCCATTGTTCTTTATTAATAACTCTCCTTAAATTATCTCTATTAAATATATTTGAATATAGATCATCTATTGCTATAATATCATCATTATGATTATAATATTTATTTGTTACTATTCTTATTGCAGTAGATAAATTAAAATTAGGATCATTTATAATTTTATTTACTTCCTTTATAGAAATATTAGGTTTGTATATATTGAGAATTTGAAATATTTCATTATTGCTTATTTTAGGAAAATCATACATTATACATTTCTTTTTAATATCTCCCAATTTTTTACCAATTGTATTATTAATAATACAAATAATAGGTATATGTTTTAATTTACCAGTATTATTTAAAATGAAATTATAAAGACTAATATTAATAGTGTTATCTAATGATAATAAAATGTCAAAATCATCTATAATTATAATCTTTTTTGAAGTATTATTAGTTAATATTTGAATCAACGATGAAACATAACTTTTAAATAAAATATCTGAAAATTGAACAGATGAAGAACAATTAAAACTATCTATATTAATTATAAATAAATCTAAATCCTTACAAAGATTATTGATTGCATATGTTTTACCTATTCCACTATTTCCATTTATAAATATACATGAATCAAATGACAATTTTTTTTGATTATTATAACTATCTATAATCCAATTTTTGATTATATCCATTTAAATAATTATTTTGCTATAATTTTTATAACAAGATATATATAATAAGAAACTAAAGCAATTATTGGATAAATTATATCAAGAGTTATCATTGATTTACCTGTATAAGTTCTTATATTACCTTTATTATCAAACATTATAGATGGTTTAAATATAAATAGAAGCAATAAAAATAGTATGTAAATCAATATAGGTATTAGTATCATCACTATTATTCTATAAATTAATTATAGAATAAATGATTGGCAAATTGATAATTATAACATCTATAATTGTTCTTTTTGTGGTTTTTGTAACTTATCAAATTGAAGATTTTTCAAATAAAAATTATACAAATACTGAAGTAATTTCACCTGAATATACAAATTTTTATTCATATTTACCATATGATATAATTAGTAAAAATAAAGAAAGTATGATGTATGATTTTGGTAATGATGAATTAAATGAAAAATTAAAAGATAAATTTAAAATTGATTATAAAAAAATAATAAGGTTAACAGAAGGTTTTAAATGGTCTAAATGGAATAAAATAACTGAATTAAATCGATCCGTTAGATTATATAATTATTATATTAATGTTATTGAAGATTTTAATAATTCTATTAAAGATCCTTTATTTACAATTGAAAATACCAATTATTCAATTATTAAACATCATTTAAATAGATATAAAGTTGCTGAAGAAAATGCAAATACCTATTTATTAGATATAAGTGTTCTAATTTACAGAGAAAAAAGACCTCTTGCTAAACATATAAAAATTTTATGTTTATGTAATGGTGTTTATACCAATTTTTTAATGGTTAAAGTTGTAGGAGTTGTTCCAGAATGTCAAATAAAATCAAGTATAACTACATATGATATTCATAATCCAACTGAAAATTACAGTTATTTTATTCCCACAGAATATGTTAATTATGATATGAATAGTTTTATATATGACACTAATGATAAACTTGATAATTCACAAATTGAATTAACCCTCTATTATAAATTACTTAAAGATTTGTTATAATTAAAATAATTATATTAGTTGATTGTAAAGTGATGTCTTATTTTGAGTATGTTATTAATGGAGAACTTACACCTGAATATGAAGAAAAAACTACTAAACTCCTACAGTTAGTTAATAATGGTGTAGCATTTTATAACTTCCAGAAATACTGGGATGAGGTAAGTACTACAAATGCTGAAAAAAAAGAAAGAACTGTTGTACTTGCATCCCCCTATAATATCTCAAAAAATTTATTTGAACTTCTTTCAGGATGTGGCTTAAATTATCAAGTATATTATAAACAAAGAATTCATTAATTATTAATCATTTATTTAGCAAATTTATTCCATTCAGTTTTAATACCTTCCATTATTTTTATAATATCTTTACAATTATCGATAAAGAATTGCTTATAAATTTTCGTATCATCAGTTGACAATGAGAATCTAACAATAAGACGATTAATTAATGGATGTGGGCAAATATAACCAACATAAGAACATTCATATGATTTATATTTACTACCATCTCTGATATATTTATTATGAAGTAATGATTGAATAAGATTCCCTAAGGTGTCATCTTCATCATCGATTTGAAAATTAAATGAATTAGCGCAACTTGCAACAGGCTCAATTGGAATTTTATCCTCTCCAAGATTCATGATAAGATTTTCAAGTTTATCAATAATGATATCAATTGCTTTTCTAAATAAATATTTATAAGAAAGACCATTAATTGATTCTAATTGGAAATTAATTGCTGTTGGATCACCAAATTGATTCTTGAAATAACTTCTTTGAGTATCAAGAATATTATCTTTCTTTTGCTTGGGATCTTCTACGAAAAAGAAGTTTGCCAATGAAACAGGTGAGAATGATGCATTTGTCTTACCAGTACGCTTGATGGCTGTTGCAATTACATGTAAATGTTCCTTAGCTCTAAGTCGCGTAATAAGAATATTTGATTTTGAAATTTTATTGGGTGGAAAGATTTTTGCCAATTCTTGTTTAGATAATTCTTTTTCTTTATAAGTACCTGTGAAATCGGCTGTAGTTATATTAATAGTATCATTACTTTTATTTTCAATATTAAATTCAAATTTATAATCACCGTCTTCATATTTTTCAGTAATTTCTTCACTAATATGAAGTGGAATTAAACCAACACGATGAATCATAAATTCATTATGAAGAGGTCCTGTATTAAAAGGAATTTCAACTGTTGGTTCTTCCTCACCATAAAATCCTATTACAGGAATTTCTGATAAAATTGTTCTTCTTAGTGAATTTACAATGGCAAGATCTAAATTATTAATTTGAAATGAATGTCTTTCTGCCTTATCATTGTAATTATAACTTGAAAACATCTTTATCTTTATTTATTTAAGATATTTATAATTTTTATGTCATTTTTTTAATTTTTAATTTATGCTTATTTAAATAAATGATTTTATTTTATAGTGATAGTTGTCAACATTGTTCTGTTTTATTAGATACCATTAAGCGTCATGATACAAAAAAAACAATTAAATTAGTATGTATTGATACAATAATTCCTTTAATTAAAAATAAAATTAATAAGGTTCCTGCTCTTATGTTTCTTCCTACTAAAGAACTTATTTATGGAAAAGCCGTATTTGATTATCTGCTTTTGCCAAATCGAGGTTATTTATTCACAAATAGTAGCACTAGAGATAAAACTGACGCAAGTCAAACTTCAATAAATGCACCAGTTCCTTTAAATACTGAACCAACACCTGATGAACCAATGGCATTTTCATTAGGAAGTATAATGAGTGAAAGTTTTAGTGATATAAATGATAATAATGTTAATTCAACTAATTTAAGTAAAGATCGTGTATATGGTTGGGATTTAATAGATAATAATCAACCACAATCTCTCCCTCCTATTAATACTAATAATAGTGATAGTAAATCTGATAGTAAGTCTGATAAAAAATTACCATCATTGGAAGAATTAACTAAAGAACGAGAAAATCTATTTAAGGATATTAAATAATTTTAAATATATATAAAAATATGAGTTCATCAGTAATAATTTTCAATAAATATTATTATGATCTTTTAACTAAGATTCGAACAATTGCGAAAAAACATAGAGAACATTCAACCACAGCAAGTAAAGTTCTTGATGTAGCAAAGGAACATTATAAAGAATTTGATAAATCATCAAATGATTATGTAACTTTTCTAAATGAAAATTGTAATGATGATTTTTGGAAGTCTTATATTGAAGTATCAAAAGAGGATTGTGATGAATGGCTAAAGAAAGATGAAGTTAAATCAGTTTGCATTTTTAAGGATATTACTATTGCTGATATAACAAAACTTCTTCGTGATAATTTCTTATGCCATCATTATTTTAGTGTATTTTATATTTTTAAAAATGATATGAGTGATGAAAGCGCCGCAACAATTCTTAAAGTACTTCAAAGTTTTGATGAAGAATTTGAATTAGATAATGAAGATTTTAAAAAGGTGATTGAGCGTCTTAATTCCATTAAGACTGATAAAGTTAAAACTGAAGCCAATTTTGATGGAATGGATAATCTTAAAGATACTACTATTGGTAAAATTGCAAAGGAAATTATTGATGATGTAAATATTGATAAACTCAAACAATCTATTTATAATAATGAAGGTGATATCTTTAAAGCACTTGCCAATCCTGAAAATGGTCTAGGTGAATTATTTACAACAGTTGGATCTAAAGTTACTGATAAAATTTCATCTGGTGAATTAAATCAAGATGCTATCATGAAAGATGCAATGAAATTTGCATCATATCTACCTTCAATGTTTGGCAAAGGTGGAGGTGCAGGAGGAGAAGATGGATCAAGTTTTAATATGGCTGATATGATGAAAATGATGAGTGCTATTAATGGAATGGGAGGTGGAATGGGTGGCGGTGGTGGAAAGAAATCTAAAGTAAATATTAATAAACAAGGTCTTAAAAATTTGGCAAAGAAGGCAGAACTTCAAAAAAAACTAGCAAATAGAAAGAATAAATAAATAATTCTTTTCAAATATTCTATTAGAAAAAGTATGAATTTTAAAGAGAAAATATTATTAATATCAGGTTTCATTTTATTTATATCATTGATAGCAACTTTGATATTTAAAAATATATCATTTCTTTTATTTGGTATAATAATGGGAATTTTCCTATTTTATATTTATCTTTATAATGAAGAAGTAAAGATAAAAGTAAAAGAAACTTTAGATATTGAAAATAGAGATATAATTAATAATAGGTTATGTGTTAAACCAACTAAAGATAATCCTTTTATGAATCCAAATATATTAGAAGTAAGTAATTTAAATTATAGTGCATGTGATGTTGATAATAAAAAAGTAAGAAAAGGAATAGACACTTATTTTAAAGATCCAGTTTATAAAGATGTAATTGATATTTATGATAGAAAATTTTCAGAAAGACAATTTTATACTATGCCGTCAACAACTATTCCAAATGATCAAGAATCTTATGTAAAATGGTTATATTCTAGAGGTAAAACATGTAAAGAAAATAATGGAGAACAATGTTATTATAATATAATATAACTTATAAATAGATATAATGGAAAAAACTACTTTTTATGATTATCAAAATAATTTATGTTCTGATAGTTGCTGGTTAGATTATCAAAATAAAGGGAATGAAAAAATTCTAAATTATAGTACTTATGAAAAGTCTGCTCAGTTATTGCCTTGTGAAAATCCTAAAGTAAGAGTTCCTGAATTTATGTTAGATCATCCTAATTTAAGAGGTCGTTCTGGATATGGTTTAACAGAACCATGTTTAGTTGATATCTATAGTGATCTTCTTACAAATGACGAAATGATGACAAGAGATAGATGTCGTATTCAATTAGCAAAGAGAATTTTCACTGGGGTACCTCAATTAAGAGGTTGTGAAGTAGATCCAAGTGCTGAATTAGATTTATTATCAGGTACTGATTCAACTTATAGTATAAGTGGTTGTAAAAAAAGAATAATGGAAATGCAATTAAAAAAACCTGTTCCATTGGTTGATTGTATGAAAGATATTCAAAATCCAGATCATATAGTTCCTATTTGGATTAATGGTGGAGAAGATACGCGTTCATATATAAATCGCCTAAATTTTAACAGAAATAATTATCAATAATTAAATATTTATTTATAATAGATAGAATGAGTTTCAATAGAACTAAATATGATAATTGTTCTTATAGCACTGATTTAAAAACAAATGTTGAAACACTCAGTCATATATTAGCGCCTTATAGATATGAACATAAAGATAAGTGTATGCATCAATTAGGTTTTGTAGGTGGAACTGCTGTATCACATATACAAGGCAATCTTGTTGATTTAGATAGTGAATTAAGAGGACAAACTCGTATTATAACTAAATGTCCAAGTAATTTATATAAACCAACAGAAACAAATACTATTACAAATGATAAAACACCTCCTATTGATACTAATATGAAACATTTGCCAAGCTGTCAAGCAATAATGTATCGTTCTATTCCATTACCTCCTCCTATAAAATTAAATAATTGTTAAGTTTTTTTTATTTTTATTCTAATAGAAGAATAATCTAATGTATAATCCAAACGATACAAGAATGAGATATGATAATAGTTCATATCAGGAACAATTGGAGCGTTCGGTTTATGAAGGTGCTTATCAATTAGGTACGCCTAATAATGATTGCAATGAATGTTATCAATATGTTCCAAATGATCCTGAAATAAGATATCAATATTATGGTCATAATACTTGCAGTATGAAAAAAGCAGTTGATGATTCAAGTGAATTATATGGTTTAAATTATAAAAATTCTAAATGTAATAAAGATGCATATGCACCTAATTCATATATATCAACTGGTTGTGTACCAAAATTAATTGATGATGTGCGTAAATGTAGCACTCCTACTGAAGCATCTCGACTTTCAAATCCTCCATGCACATTAAAGGAGACTGGTATAAATCGTTTTGACCCACTTTGCTGGAATCCTCAAGCAAAAGCACTTGAAACATTTGATCGCATTGGTATTAATTATAGAATGGTTGCCAAAGATAATCATGTACCTTTAATAGAACTTCCTGATTGTCAAACAAAATTTAATCCTAATAATAATGCTGATGCTAAATATGAAAATGAATTAAATAAATGGTCAACTACTTATAAAGATCAAAAAGCATATTCACCTGGTTATCCTTATGCTCAAGCAAATCTTAATTTAAATTGCAATAGAAATTTAACTTCTTGTAATTAAATTATAACTGATATAATTATTGATATAGATAAATTGAATTTATATTCAATGAATTAAATTCATTTAATGAAGGAAAATATGATACTATAATTAAAATACAGATAAGGAGTTAATGCAATAATAAATTATGGGAATTTACCACCTCAAACTTCAAAAACACAAGCAATAAAAACTATTTATATAAATATATTCAAATTTATACAAGATCAGAATTTTATAAAGATATAAAAAAATAAAAGTAGAATATTTCCTTTAAAATTAGCAAAAAAATCATGGGTAAAACATTTCTTAAAAACTTTTAAAAATAGAAATTAAAATTTATTTTTTTATTATCTATAGAAAAATGGAAAACGAAGAATTAGATGAAATAGATTATTATGAAATTGTTTCATTAGAGGAAATCACTAAGTATAATCCAACCTTCGTTGTTTTTTCTAATGATGAAATATATAATAATCTATTGGAATTCTTTAAATCTGATAAGGTAAAAGGACAAACATTTTTAAGATTATTTAATGAAATAATTGAAAGACAAAAAAATAAAATTCAAACAAATAATTTTATTATCATTGCCGACGCAAAAAGAGGCAATTTTACTGAAAAGGTTTTATCTGAGGATGAGGAAATTGAACAACAAGAAGAAATTAAATCTACTTTTATGATATCTGAATTTGTAAATAAAATTAAAAATAGCAATAAAGATCAGGTTAAGTTAGGATTTAAAAATAAAAATAAAATTTGGTTTCCTTTAGTTTATGATGATGAAAGTGCTAAAATTAAATATAGACCTACTTCAACATCTATAATTGAATTGGGTGAAAATGATAATTATGTTATTTTTAAAGATGATGAACGCGATATACCTATAATGGGTCTTTATTTTCATGAACCTAAAGCTCAAGATAATGATAATTTAAATGAAAAAATAGTTAGTTATTTAAATACTTATCAAGAAAAAGGTGAAGTTAAATTAAGTTCTGAATATAAGTCATTTGATGAACTAATTGGGAATTATAAAACAAAACTACCATTAGATAAAATTGATGAAGATGAATATAATTATTTAAATTTAAGTAATTTACTTAAAAAATTTAATTATGATCTTGATTATATTTCAATTAAAGATTTTGAATTAATTAAAAATCATCTTAAATCATTAGCATCTAAAGAAAAGACGGAAAATATTAAATATTCTACTGTTAAAAATAAACCAATTAAATTAGATAATAATAGAATTTTATATTTTTCAATTCTTAAAAAAACTTTTAGTCTTATTGATATTACACTTAAATCTGCTAAGAAAATTCAAAAAGATCTTGATGAACTTAAAGATCAAAAAGTTTTCATTGAACCTCTTCCAATTCACAATGATTTGTCTATCTTAATTTCAAATATTAATAATGATAATTATTCTGATATCATTAATAATTTAAGAGATATTAGAAAGAATCTTTCAATTAATAATTGTAGTAATATACTTGAAAATTGTTTAAATATTAATATTGAAGAAGTAAAAAGACATTTTGAAAAACTTGAAAATAAATTTAAATTAATAATGGATGCATATAAAGACCTTTATGAAATAAGGTTTTCATTTGAAAAAGAAGAAAAAGATATTAAACTTGCCAATGATATGACTGAATATGAAGGATTATTACCAAATAAAATTGATTATGAAACAAAAAAAGAAAAGGATATTTATGAAGATGATGATGATGATTATTATGTAACATATGATGAAATAGACAAAACTCATGATTTTGATAAATATTATAATAATTATTACTATAAAACTGAAGAAGGTTTTAATGATGCATTAAAAATAGTATTACCATTTATTGCTGAAATTCAAGATAAATGTCATTTACCCATTAAAATGGATTTAATATGTCAACATTTATTTAATCGTCATCGTGGAATACAACAAAAATATATGATTATAAAAGAAAAATATAATGATAAATATGATAATAATTATTGTAAAGAACTTGCATTACAATCAATTGAAAATGTAATGATGTCTGATGATATTGATGATAAATTAAAAGAAGCCAATATGGATTATATGAAAATTATAAATGAAATGATTTATGATGTTATTTGTAAATGGTCTCTTGAAGTACAGAGAGAGTTATTAGAAGAAACTTTAATTAATCCTAAAGAATTATATTATGTCAATTGTATTAATTTATGGAATGATTATGGTGCACCTTATAATATGGATGCCAAGGATGGCATATTACATTATATAGTTTGTGTGTTTAAAGATGTATATAAAGAGGTGTTTAGCGATGAAAATGGTTTTAATTATTTACCTTTGGAATCAAATATAATTGCTAAGATAATTACAAGAATAAATGAAAATTATAAAGATGATCTCGGTAAACTTGTAAAAGAAGGTGAAATTAAAAAAACAAAGGAAAATAAGGGTTATGAGGCACAAAAAAAATTGGCAAAATTCTTAGAACAGAAAAATTATGATAAAGATAAATTTTTTGAAACTTTTATTCAATCACTTCTTTATTTCCCATCAGTTAAATATAAGAAAATTCATAAATATTTATTAGGTTGTTGTTTAGAGAAAATAGATAATGATTTTAGTAATGATAAATTTTTTAAAACTGATCGCAAAGATCTTTTAAAGGCTAAATCAAAATTTTCAAGCGATAGAGTTTTAAATAAAAAAAGAAATTTAAGATTTTATTTAGTAAAACAAGAATCATTAGAAAAGAAAAAAGATTTTATTGGCATTAAATATGAAAGTCTTAAATATCCTATTTATGAAATATCATTAGAACAATGGTTTAATGAATTAGATGAAACAACAATATTAAATAAATCTAATATAAATGATATCAGAAAAAAATTGACAGATACTTATAAATTTCATAAAAATATTTTATTACCCTTATTTATAAAATCTAAATCAAAAGAAAGTTATGATGATGTTAATGAATTTAAAAATTATAGACAAATATTGATTGGAATATCAACTACTTTATATTCACATCTAAAAGAAAAAGCAATAACATTAATAAATAAAATTAATAATACAATTCAAATACTTGATAAATTGAGTTCAATAATAAATGATGATAATGAAATTGATATTGCAACAATAAGAACTATTATAGTTATACGCGCAATGTGTCTTCCTTCATTTCCTGATAATAAACAACCACCTAATTTAAAATCACATGTATCAATTGATATTAAAAAAGAATTATATAATAATATTTTTGCAGATATCAAAGAAAAAATTTTAAAAATTATTAACAACGCAAGAATGCCAACTAAAGAAGAAAGAGATGCATATATTAATAATATGCGTGAGGCAAATAAAAATGAACTTTTATCAAAATATAAAAATAAAACAATTGACGAGAAAAATGATATTAAGAAACTTAAAAAAATTGGTTTAGCCAAAGATGATAAGAAAAAGAGTGATAGTGATGATGATAATGTTGAAATTAATGAAGAAATGAATGATGATGATAAAGATAGACAAGCAGAATATGAACATAGAATTGATAGAGAAGAAGGATATGATGATATAGAAGACTCTTTAGATATTAATAATTTTGGTTTTATTTATGCTGACTAACCATTTATTTTTTTGTTATTTATCTATAATAGAAATGGACTTTTTAAACAATGAAACTCCGTCTATGGATAATATCTATAGTTCAGATTATTATAATAAGACTAAAAAATATGAATTAGATCTTGCAAATAAATCATATCAAAAAGCAAAAAATCCATTTAAAACAGGTGTTGTACCATTACCTGCCTATTCTGATATGTTTATGGAAACAGATGAATATGAAAAGGTTAATAATAATTATGTTAATAGTTTATCTGGTAATAAAATACCAATTGAAAATTTTAAACATGGTAATATGCAACAGTTTTTAAGAAAAGGCGTAACTCAATCTAGTGATTTAGATAATAATCTTAATTTCAGTGAAAAATTTGGTTACAATGATTTTAAAATGAAAAAAACTGAAGTTGAAAATTTTTTTGATCCAACACCTGATAATAGTTTTTTAAGAGGTGCTCCAGATAGCAGTCAATTTTTAATTGATAGAGCAAATATAACCACTAAACAAAATAATTATAATCCTATTCAAAGTGTAAGAGTTGGTCCTGGTTTAAATAAAGGTTTTACATCAGAAGCAACAGGTGGTTTTCAACAATCTGACACACGCCTTTATATAAAACCTAAATCAATGGAAGAATTAAGACCTATAACTGATCAAAGATCAAGTATTTTTGAAATACCTGTTCAAGGACCTGTTAAAAATCCTATTGATAAGCGTGGAATGGTTACTCCTTTTGCTAAAAATAAACCAGAAACAGTCTATAAACAATCAGAAGATAACTGGTTTAAAGGTCAATCATATTTAAAGAAAGATACAGCAAGACCTGAAGAGAATCTTAAAGATACTACTAGAATATGTACTCATACTGATTATTACGGTCCTGTAAAAACTCAAGATGAATATATAAATCCAAATGATGATTATGGAAAAAAATCAATAATTGTTTATAATACTGAAAAACATGAATTAGCAAAAATATCTACTCCTGTTGCTAATTTAAGTTCAGTTGTTAAAGCGGTCATTGCACCTATAACTGATGCATTAAAAATAACAATGAAAGAGTTTTTTGTTGATTCGGCTCGTGATTATGGTAATGCTACACCTCAAATACCTGAAAAACAAACAACTTATGATCCAGTTAATCATATAATGAGAACAACTGTAAAAGAAACTACTGTTCATGATAGTGATAATTTGAATCTTACTGGAGATAAGGAAACTTATTCTGCATTATATGATCAAGCAAAAACAACTGTTAAAGAAACTACTGTTCATGACAGTGATAATTTGAATCTTACTGGAGATAAAGAAACCTATTCTGGATTATATGATGATGCAAAAACAACTGTAAAAGAAACAACTATACATGACAGTGAGAACCTTAATCTTACAGGAGATAAGGAAACTTATTCCGGATTATATGATACTACAAAAACAACTGTGAAAGAAACTACTATTCATGATGATTTTAGTGGAAATATCAGGGTTGTTGAAAATGGTTATGTAACTACTGATGATAAAATGAAAACAACACTTAAACAAACACTACCTGTTCAAGATAATACTCGAAATATCAATAATGTAACATATAAAAGTACTTATGTATATGATCCTTCTATTGTTGCCAAAACAACATTAAAACAAACAACCATAAATTCAGGAGGAAGTCAATTTGGTTTTATTGGTGGAATTTTGAATAGTATTATTGGTGGTTATGCTATAAAAGAGATAAATAATAAAAATACTCAACGACAATATTCTCATGTTGAATATAACGGTGGATTAAAGAGTGCTGTTACATTTGTTCCTACTGATAGAGATGCTGAAATGAATGCCGAAATTGATGATACTCGTGAATTAATTCAAATGAAAGCTTCTAAATATAGAGCAAATGGTGCAGGTAAATTTACAAGTTTAGATAAATCAGATATTAATATGGATGTTAAACGACAATTTGATATTCAAGAAACATCTAAACCAATTGGAAATATTGGAAGAATTTATCAAGTTACTCCAGTTCCTATTACAGATGAAAATATAACTTCACATTCAAAAAAAGAAAACGCATTTCAAGGTAGATTAGATTCTACAATACTAGCACCTATCATAGATAATGCTGACATTATAAAAATTAATCCCATAAGAATTGATTGTGGTGCAGAATAAATTTAAATATTAAAAAATGATTACTATAATTAATAATAGAATATAAATCATAACAAATATAGATGGATTAAAGTTAATAATTTTTATTAAGTTCAATACATCTATAATATAATCACTGGTTTCATCAACAATTCTTTCAGTTAATTCATTTTTATTGTAAATTAACCATCTGCAAACCTTTCTTTTTACATGAAATGGTCGCCTCATTATAAGTCGCTTATTTTTATTGATATCTAATGGCGTTTTTGCTAGTAAATAGATAGCAATACTTGCAGTTGCAGGTTCAAGCATTACTGGTCTTATATACGAAATCATAGTGATATCTATTTTTTAATATAAAATTATATTAAATCATTTTTTTGTAAAAAAATGAATATTTTTATATATTTTTAAATTAAAATGTTAAGAGATATATTTAAACAAATTTCATATAGAGATAGTCCTTTTAAAGATGTTTATTATCTCACAGATACTGAAATTAGATTTTCAATTAATGATGCTAGTATTTCTAATGTTCATAGAACTATAACTATTTCATTAAGACATGAAAATTATAAATATATTGTATATGGTTTTGAAATTATAAATAATATTCAAACTGTTAAACATGAATCAGGTGAAATTAATACTATCGAAGAATTTTGGCAATGGTATTCTAATTTCTCTAATATTAAATTATAATAATTATAAATATTAGAAAAATGGAAGCGTTAAAGGGTTTATACTCGACAATTTCAGAAAAAATTGGTGTTAAGCCAAAACCTAAGCCAAAACCTAAGCCAAAACCTAAACCAAAAAATTTTAATGTTAATAAAGATGTAATTGTTGCTCCATCGCAATCAAAAAAAGCTTTTAAATTTGGAAAACCAGAAAAAAAAGTTAATAATGGAGTTGGTTATGTAAAACCTTTAGTACATTATAAGAATCCAAATGTAATTTCACCCAGTAAGAAAAAGCAAAAAGGTCTTATTTATAAAGGATTAGAAAAAATTTATAATTTAATTCATGATTCATCATATTATTATATGCAGAAAAATAAGAAAGCACCTCAAATAAGTGAAGCAGAAAAACATCAAAAATTAATTGAATTAAAGAAAAAACTTCAGGAAGAATATGATAAATTACCTAGTGACATGAAACAGCAATCACCTGAATTTAAAAATTTAATGAAGTCTAAACATAGACCTCAATATGAATATGAAGAACCTGTTTTTTCTGCTACAATACTTGATATGTTCCCTAATACTGATAAGAAAATACTATTACAATTATTTCCAAATACTCCTTTTATTACTAAGAAATCAATAATAAATCAAAAATATAATCCAAATTATACATTCGATTATGAGAAATTTAAAGCAAAAAAAAATATGGAAAAAGAAAAGAAGGCAAAATTACTTGCAGAAAAAGGACAAAAATATAAACATAATTTCAATAATCCACTTTTTACTATTACTGAACATGGTAAAATTGAATCCCCTCCTAAACAAGAATTCAAAGTCAAAATACCCAAGAAAATAATTCATGAACCTTTAATATTACCATCAACCGAATATAAACCAAAGAAATATAAAAATATAATACGAATGACAACACTTGATGAATACGATGAAGATCAAGAACAAGATCAAAATAAATCTGAAAGAAAAAAATCATCACGCAAACTTGTTAAAATAAATGAATCCAATGAAAGAATACCATCATCATCAATGACTGTAAGAAAACCAAAGAAATCACCAGTTAAAAAGGAAGTTAAGAAGGAAGCTAAAAAAGCTCCAGTTAAAAAGGAAGTTAAAAAGGAAGCTAAAAAAGCTCCAGTTAAGAAGGAAGTTAAGAAACAAGAACCTCAAAAAGAATGCCCTAAAGGCAAGATTTATAATCCTAATACTAACAGATGTGTTAATATTGATGGCAAAATAGGAAAAGCACTTCTAACTAAATAGTTGGATCATAGAAATTATTTTCATTTTCCAAATCATCAATATCTTTAATTTGACTTTTAGTTTGTTTATTATAAAATGTGATTATTTCATCAGATGTTGCAATTTTAAATTTATCACTTATTTTTGTACGCATAAACCAATTATTTTTACCTCTTTTAATTAACTTAAATATTCTAGATTTACTGTCAATTTCTAATTTAACACCTTTGCTTGTCTGTTTATATCCAATTATTCCTATTTCACCATTGTGTTCCTTTTTATGACATTCTTCACAAATACAAACAAGATTGTGTTGAATATTTTTATTGAAATTTTCAAATTTACCATCTTTATTAGTATTAACCTGATAATTAATATGATGTGTTTCAGTTCCCTTATTTTTCTTACAAACTTCACATATATCAATATAAATATTAGAATTATAACTAGAATTTTTGGTATTTACAATAGTATTATTAATTCCTTGAAGTTCTTTTTTAATCATTTCAGCATTTTTCATAAAACTTAAAGGTAAATCTAATGATTTACAAACATCAATACCATAAATATTTGATCCCTGACCATCCTTCAATTTTCTTTCATAAACAATTTTATCATCTACTATTTCTATATGCATATGATAAACCTTTAAATTATTATTTTCTATTTTTGGTTTTAATAATGAAATTGATGTTAATTCATGTAAATGACTTGTGAAAATAAATGATGATTTTTTTTCAATCAATTCATTAATTGCAGATGATACTATACATAATCCAGAAATTGCTTCAGTACCACAACAAATTTCATCACCAATAATAAGACTATTTTTATTTGCCCTTTGAAGAATATTTCTTAATTCAGTCATTTCAACAACAAAACTACTCATTCCTTTATAAATATTATCATTACCGCATATACGAGTCATAATATGATTATATGGTGTAAATTTAAATATGGTTGCAGGAACAAACATTCCTGCTTGTGCCATAATAATTGATAAACCAATTGCTTTCATGAAAGAACTTTTACCAGAAGAATTAATTCCATATAATAAAATACCATTTTGATTTAGAGAAATATCATTACCAATATATTCAACATCTGTTGAAATTCTTTCAATAATGGGATGTCTAATATTTTGAGCATCTAAATATGAATTTTCAGAATTAAAATCAATATGCGGTTTATAATAACAATAATCATATGCATTACGAGCATTACAAGTATTAATATCTAAATCAGTTAAATTATTAATAATGGTACTCAATTTTATTTTATTTTTATTTAAAAAAAATTCCAAAAAATTTAAATATTCCTTACCTACAGTAATTTGTATTTCATTTAATGTTGATTCTATTATTCTTGATGCTTCATTAATTTCAGAAGAAATCAATTTATAATTACTATTATTAGAAGTTAGTTTTTTTTCAAATTTACTCATATAAGTCTTATTCTTTTTATTAGCATTATCAAATCGTTTTTTAGTAATAGTTATAAAATAACCTTCATTTGTATTAAAATCTAATTTACATGTAGTATCATCAATATTTGATATAAATTCAACTATTTTATCTAGAATCTCTAAATTTTGTTTATAAATTATAGTTAATTTATCCAATTGTTCAGAATATCCAATTGTAAATATATTACTTTTAATATCATTTAAGTTATATTTGGAACATTCGTCAATATTAAGAATTTTTAGATTTTCTAATATATCTTCTATAATTTCAATTGAATTATCTTCATTATTTTGATAATTCATTATTTTAAATGCTTCAATTGCATTTTCAAGAGAATTGATAATTGATCCCCATTCACATGGATTTAATTTTTTTAATAAGATCTTACGCTTAACCCTTTCCAAATCAATTATATTATTTAAACTTTTGTTAATTAATTTAAATTTATTATCATTTAAAATTTCATCTATTTTATTATATCTTCTCAATAATTCATCTTTATTATTAATTGGATTTAAAAGTCTTTCCTTAAATCTTCTAGAACCAAAAGCCGTAGAACATCTATTTAATATATCAATTAATGGTCTTTCATTATCATTATAACTAATAATATTTAATTGAAGAGAACTATTATATTCAATTGTTAAAATTTGAGAATTTTCTAATAATTCTGGTAAATTTAATTCCTTAATTATTTCAGAATTATGATCATATGCAAATTGTAAAAGACAACAAAAACTTAATCTACCAATTGAATATTTCTCCAAATTCAAATATTCAATAATTGAAAGCATAGAATCATTTACAAATGCTTTTTCTAAAATCATACATTGATATTCAAGTTTTTTCATATGATTATCTAATTCATAATTTTCCCATTTTGCATGAATTAAATAATTACCACCAATAATTAATAATATCTGTTGTTTATTACTATCACTTATTTTATCAGATAATAATAATATTTCTGTTGGATTATATGTAGTCAAAATTCTAAAACATTCATCAAATGTAAATTGTGGATCATTTTTAGAAGTACCGTTTTCATATATAAATGATTTTCCAGTAGTTAAATCGACACCACTAATACCAACCATTAATAATCCTCCAATTTCTTCAAAATAAAAAACAAGAATATAATTACTTTTTTTAGAAGTTATATTAATATTTGTAGATGGACTAATGATATCTGTAATTTTTCTTTCAGGATTTGGAGGTTGTGTTATTTGATCAATTTTAACAATTGTATAATTATTTTGAAGTAATATTTGCAGAAATTTTTCAAGTGCCCATGTAGGAAATCCTGCCATTAAAGGATTATTTTTAGAAACTTCCTTAATTGATTTATTTTTTCGAGATATTTGAATATTACATATATCACCTATTTTATAAATAAATGGACAATTTTCGATTATTGAATATAATTCATAAAAAGATCCTACTTGCATTAAAATTAAAGTATTTTCACCATATTTATTTTTATATTCGTATTCTTTTTCGAGATAATCGTCAATAATCATTTATTTAAATTATGTTTAAAGTCATTATTATTTAATAACATTTTCTTAAATCTTTTTAATTGTGATAAATAGAACGAATGGAAATTAAACAATTATTACTATTATTAATATCAGAAATTGCATTTTCATCATTTATTTTCATTTGGTATATTTTATATAGAATTGGATTTATAAAATCATCACCATTATTCGCATTATTAATAACACTAATTCAAAATATAATTATATTAATTTTATTATACAAAAATAAAAAAATAAATAAAAAGAATATATTAAGATATTTGTTTATTTTATTTATACTTAAAATTTTACCATTAATTTACTTTTTTCCAAATTATCTTGATTTTACACTTAAAGATGTATTTTTTCTTATTTATTTATATGCAATTTATATAATAATTGTTATTCTTGTTGTTGAAGTTTTTAACATAGATTTTAAAATAGAAAAAATAATTTATAATGATACAATTGGCGATAGTTATGAAAAAACAGCTACTACACGCATTTATGATTTTACTTATGATCAAATTATAAATAAGATTTTTACTTGAATTATTTAGAACTTAATGAACTTAATGAAGATGATTCATCATCATCACTATTAAAAGGTGCAAAGCCTGTATCAAAATTATCAGTTATTTTTGATATTACTTTAGGATCTATATCTTCTTTTATATCACCACCATCAGTTTTTTGTTTATTAGAACCATCATTATTTATTATACCTGAAAAATCAAGAAATGATGGCAATGAAGGTTTTAAATAAAATAATCCTATTGTAAAAACTAAATAAATTATGAAAAATAATAAAATGTTTGACATTTTAAATAAATTATACGGTTCATCATAGACATTAATATTTTCTTCAATATTCTTTTTATAATTATTATATTCAATATATTGAATTATTATGAATGTGATAATAGATATAAATAATGAAATAATATAATATTCCATTTTTGATTTCTAATAATAAATGAATGATTAATTATATATAAATATACGCATTATTATAATAATTATTAGTATTATTAGTATATAAAAATGAAGTTAGAATTAAGGAAATTTGATCCTTCAACTATTAAAAGTGATTCTGTTGTTGTTTTTATAGGAAAAAGAAATACAGGAAAATCTTATTGTATGAAAGATATTCTTAGTTATCATAAAGATTTACCTGTTGGTATTGTTATCAGTCCTACTGAAAGTGCTAATAATTATTTTGAAAAATTTATTCCCAATATGCTTATTTATGATGAATATGAACCTGCTATTGTTAAAAAGTTTTTAGAAAGACAAATTAATATAAATAAACAAAAAGGTGATCAATTGAAAAAATATGGATCATCTGATATAGATAGTAGAGCATTTCTTATATTAGATGATTGTCTTTATGATAAAACATGGCCTACTGATAAAAATATTAGAAGTATTTTTATGAATGGAAGACATTATAAAATCTTTTTTTTAATTACTATGCAATATTGTCTCGGTTTACCTCCAATTCTTAGAGCAAATATTGATTATGTTTTCATATTCAAAAATAATTTAATTAAAGAACGAGAGAAAATTTATAATCATTATGCAGGTATTTTCAATAATTTTGAAACATTTTGCACAGTTATGGATAATTGTACTGATAATTATGAATGTTTAGTTATTGATAATAAAGTTCAAAGTAATAAACTTGAAGATCAAGTTAAATGGTATAAAGCAAAAGATGCAGATTTTAAGTTATGTACTCCTGAATTATGGAATTTGTGTGCATTAGAAAAAGAAAGAAAAGAGAATACATTATTTTATGAAGATGAAGAAGATGAAGAACCATATGATCCTACTGTTTTTATTAAAAATAAGAATAAGATTAAAGTAAATGTCAAAAAGAAAAATTAAATATTATTAAGGAGATGATATACGATACTGTAATTATAGGTGCAGGTCCTGCAGGTTTGGCATACGCAAATTATGCTAAAAAACATAATCCAAATGAAAAAATAATAATAATAGAAAAAGATCAAGTTATAGGTGGATGCCATAAGGTTAATAGAAAAAAAATTGGTGATAGTTATTATTTCTGTGAACATGGACCACGAGTTTATATCAATAATTATGTAAATTTTAAAAGTTTATTGAAATCTATGAAATTGGATTTTAAAGAATTATTTGGAAAAAGATATTCATTATTATCAATCTTATCTAAAGGTATATTTCAAGATGGTATTTTAAATTTTATGGAACTTATGAAATTCACAAGAGATTTTATTTTGGTTTTATTTGACAATACACATGGTATTAATTTAAGTATGTATGATTATATGATTTCCAATGATTTTTCTGAAGATTCGATGAAAAATATTGATTTTTTATGTAGTTCAATTGATGGAGGTAATAGTAAAATGATATCAGTAAATAATTTTATAAATACAACTATTCAATGTCTATTATATTCAATTTATACACCTAAAATTCCTAATGATGAAGGATTATTTAATTATTGGCATCAATATTTAAAACAAAATAATGTTCAATTTCTTTTAAATTCTTCAGTTACAAAAATAAAACCATCAAATACCAATAAAAATTTAATAGAATCAATTATCCTTAAAAATGGAAATGAAATTAAAGGTGGTTCCTTTATTTTTGCAATTCCACCTGTAAATCTAATTAAAATTGATGGACTTAAAGAAGCATTTAATTTAACTGAAGATTATACTGAAAAAACAGAATATCTTGAATATATTTCTATAACATTCCATTGGGATTATGAATTAAAACTTGAAGATGATTTCACTACTTTTAACAATAAAACAGAATGGTTTCTTATTGCTTCTAATATGACTGAAATAATGAAATTTAAAGAAGTTAAATCAAAAACTGTTATTAGTTGTGCAGTAGTTCGTACTAATGTTAAAGGTACATTTATAAATAAAACAGCAAATGAATGTAATGAAGAAGAATTAATAGAAGAGGTATATCAACAATTAAGATTAATTTATAAAAATATTCCAAGACCAACTCTTTATTGTAATAATAATTATTATGATTCTCAAAAAAAAGAATGGCATTCAAATGAATGTTCCTTTATTAAAGTTCCTAATTATAATTATCTTGATTTTAAAAGTAAAAACTTTAAAAACATTTATTCATTAGGAACTCATAATGGTAAACAGAAAAACTCTTTTACATCATTAGAATCTGCTATAAGTAATTCAATTAAATTATCAAATATTATTTTTGACAAAAAAGAAAAAATTAAACGATGTTTTGATGTAAGAGATTTAACAATCGTAATAATATCAATTATTTTATTATTATTAATAATAAGATATACATATAACAACAATGGAAAATAATGATCAAGAAATTATTCAAGAATCTTTAGATATTCAACCTGAAGTTCAACCTGAAGTTCAACCTGAAGTTCAAGAAGAAGTTCAAGAAGAAGTTCAAGAAGAAGTTAAATTAGATATTCAACCTGAAGTTCAAGAAGAAGTTCAAGAAGAAGTTCAACCTGAAGAAGTTCAAGAAGAAGTTCAACCTGAAGAAGTTAAACCTGAAGAAGTTAAACCTGAAGTTCAAGAAGAAGTTAAACCTGAAGTTCAAGAAGAAGTTAAACCAGAAGTTCAAGAAGAAGTTCAAGAAGAAGTTCAAGAAGAAGTTAAATTAGATATTCAACCTGAAAGTGAACCTATTGAATTGTCAACTGATATTATAATTACAAATAATAAAAATATTATCGTTAATCAAAATATAGAGATGATAAATAATTATGATGAAAAGGATGAAATGGATAAAATAATAATACATAATGATGATTCACCAAAAATAGATCCAATAAATGATAAAGTTTTTATAGATATTCCTATGAGAAATCCATCAGCATCAGCTCAATTAGTTACTGTAATGCAAGGTTCACAAACAGGTTGTGATAATGATGTATATTTGGATAGAGCAGATAAATTATTAAAAATGATAAAAGAAAGCAAATTAAAAATTACAAATCAATTATATATAGTTTCATCTAAATATGATATTATTTATTATAGATTTGGTAAAATATCATTATCCATTTTAATTATATCAACTATAATTACATTTATTGAAGCAATAAGATTAACATTGGTTAATTATGATACTCAATATGATGGATCTAAAATAGGAAAGGTTATATCTCAAGAAACAATTTCATTAATAATAAATATTTTATCATTATCTCTAAGTACTATTTTAACTATTTTAAGTTCAATTGTTAAATTTAAAAATTATAGAGAAAATATGGATAAACTTAAACATGTTCACGATACCTTATTTAATTATAAGAATCTTTATGATAAACAAAAAGATTTAATTAAATTTTTTAAAATTAATAATTCATTTACTGATGAAATTTATCTTAAATTAGAAGAAACAATAGAAGATTATAATAAAGAAATTAAAGATATTAGTGTATTTGAAAATATAAGAAATGGAGATATCATTAAATTTAATAAAATTAAAGTTGATCATGATATTAAAATGCAACAAATGGCAAGTCAACGAGAAATTGAATTACTTCGTATATCACTTGATACAAAGAAGAAAAAAGAAGCAATTGAAAATGGAAAATCAGGCATAAGATGTGTAAATTTTTAATTAGAATAGGCAAGACCACCCATACCTGAAAGGATACGGAGAACATTATAGTTAGTAGTATAAATAAATATTTCTCCTGAAACTGATGATGACACTGATAATATAGCAGTATCTATACGAGACATATTAAGAGTTCCAGATGGTTGATGTTCTTCTGGTTTAATGGCAAATGAATAAACATTAATACCTTCATGGAAATAATCAGGAGTATTTTCATGATGTTGATAAGGTTGAACAAGATTGAAATAAGTTCCAACGCGTTCAGCAAAGCGATCATTACCATTTAATTGTATTTTAGCTTTAGTTACCGGATTTGTACCTAACCATTGATTGTTATCTACGGTACGACTACTGAAATTATTCCAATAAAGATTGTAAGTTGTTGATGGTGATGTTAAAGTTGGTTTTACATACCATACTAATTCTTTGCAAGGATGATTGAAATTCATGCGAATGCTCTTGGAATTAGTTCCAGAAGTTATGGTATCACTGCCAGTAAATTGTAATTGTTCAATTAAATATTCATGAGATAATTGAGCAAAACGACGGCGTTCATCAGTATCAAGGAAAATATAATCAACCCACAAAGCAACTTCATCTAAAGTAAAATTAGTAGTTTTAGTTCCATTTAAAGCATTATTTGATTTGGGAAGACTTGAAAGTGTAATACCATCAGAACTTTTTAGGAAGAATGCTTTATCTGAGTAATTATATTTTTCATCAATAAGATTAGATTGACTTTCAAATTCTATATTTATTTTAACTTCATGATATTGAAGAGCAATTAAAGGAAGGGCAAGACCAACATTGCGACAGAACCAAAATTCAAGTGGAACATGAACTCGGTATGAACATTGGGCAGGTATATACATAGAATGATTAAATTTATCACCACCAACCATTAAATAATAACCATCGCGTTTTCCAGCAGGTAATGATAATTCATTCCATATATATAACCATTCAGCATAATGTTTATCAATGCGTTGTCCACCAATTTCTAATTCAATAGATTTTAATAATTTAAGACCGAAATATGGAACTAAGGCAAAACCATTGTTTTCATTTCCTGCACCTGCAGTAGCAGCACCATTGGTATTATTAAATCGCGCGCGTAAATAAACACGATTTATTAAATCGCCATTTCGTGTTATTTGGCAAGTTACACGAGATCCAAATGTAGCATTACCATTGAAAGTTTGTTCTATTGCTTCAATAGCAAAATTAGTGTGACGACGATAAGCAACTTTGAAGAAAGTAATTTGGGGATTACCAGTTAAATAAACATCCTGAGCACCATAAGCGACAAGTTGAAGAAGACCACCACCCATTTATGCTATATTCTTTATACTATAATAGGAGAAAAAAAAAGAAATAGTTAAAATCTAATTAGAGTATGCTAAACCACCCATACCTGAAAGGATACGAAGAACATTATAATTAGTGGCATATACAAATAATGAAGAATTTGCAGATACATATTTAGTGGTATCAACACCTGTAGTTAAATTAGCTGTTCTATCGAATACACTTAAGTTTAATACAGCAGTATCAATACGAGACATATTGAGAGTTCCTGAAGGTTGATGTTCTTCAGGTTTGAGAGCAAAGGAATAAACATTTATTCCAGCATTAGTGGGAACATTTTCATGATGTTGATAAGGTTGAACAACATTGAAATAATCACCAGTGCGAGTTGCAAAGCGATCATTACCATTTAATACTAATTTAGCACTAGTAACAGGATTTGATGGATAAACAATTTCAGCATATTTATTATCAACATAACTTGTGAGACCATCAAACATTAAAGTTTTAGTAAGCTTATCACTACCCATATCAGTATTAGTTACAGCATTTATTTTTGTGGTATAATTAAACCAATTATCCTTATTATTGGCAGTATTAGTTAAAAACCAAACTAATTCTTTGCAAGGATGATTAAAATTTAATTTAGCTTTATAACTAGTATTATTAGAACCAATGCTTTCTTCGCCAGTAAATTGTAATTGTTCAATTAAATATTCATGAGATAATTGAGCAAAACGACGGCGTTCATCAGTATCAAGGAAAATATAATCAACCCATAATGATGCAGAAAAACTAGGTGTATTACCACTTCCACCTGTCATTTTTAAGTTATCAGAAGATTCAAAATTGATATTTATTTTAACTTCGTGGTATTGAAGAGCAATTAAAGGAAGGGCAAGACCAACATTGCGACAGAACCAAAATTCAAGAGGAACATATAATGTAGATCTTATAAATGGAGCATTAGTATCTGCACCTATTGTATCGGTATTAACAGTTCCACCAACAACTGTACCTCCATAAGCACCAACCATTTCATTATAACCATCGCGTTTAGCTTTGGGGAGAGATAATTCATTCCATATATATAACCAATGGGCATAATGTTTATCAATCTTTTGACCTCCAATTTCGATTTCAACATAATTAATTAATCGAAGGCCAAAATATTTGCAATAAGTTTTTACACCTTTATCTGTTAATCTAACTTGTAAATAAACACGATTTATTAAATCGCCATTTCGTGATATTTGGCAAGTTACACGAGATCCAAAACCTACACTGCCATTGAAAGTTTGTTCTATAGATTCAATAGCAAAATTAGTATGACGACGATAAGAGGCTTTGAAGAAAGTAATTTGGGGATTACCAGTTAAATAAACATCCTGAGCACCATAAGCGACAAGTTGAAGAAGACCACCACCCATTTATGCTATATTCTTTATACTATAATAGGAGAAAAAAAAAGAAATAGTTAAAATCTAATTAGAGTATGCTAAACCACCCATACCTGAAAGGATACGAAGAACATTATAATTAGTAGCATACACATTAATTAATCCACTGACAGCTGAAGTATTAGTTACAGCTAATACAGCAGTATCAATACGAGACATATTAAGAGTTCCTGATGGTTGATGTTCTTCAGGTTTGAGAGCAAATGAATAAACATTAATGCCTTGATTAGCAGGAATATTTGTATGATGTTGGAAAGGTTGCACAAGACTGAAATATGATCCATCGCGTTCAGCAAAACGATCATTTCCATTTAATTGAAGAAGACATTTGCTAAATGGATTTTTGCCATTTGGTGAAAATCCAGGTTCAACATTAAAAGTTATATATTTAGAAATAACAGTATCAGCAGTTGCAGTTGAACTTTCAGGTGCAACATTACTAGTAGTATAATAATCTTGTTTAATTTCGTCACTGACAGTAAGACCTGTTGTATTTGTAACTGCTGAATACATATTAAGATATTCATTGCCGGCAACAAAACTATTATCATTTTTAATAGTATAATTATACCAATGATTATATGAACCAGTTGGTGCAAATTTACCAACCCATATTAATTCTTTGCATGGATGATTGAAATTAAGTTTAATGCGAGAAGAAGTATTGCTATTTAAAGATTCAGAACCAGTAAATTGTAATTGTTCAATTAAATATTCATGAGATAATTGAGCGAATTTACGGCGTTCATCAGTATCGAGGAAAATATAATCAACCCATAAATTGACATTTTCTAAGGTATAAGTAGTTTGTTCGGTTGGTTTAGCAACACCACTTGAAATATAATATACACAATTTCCAACAGTTTCGAAATCAATTTTAATTTTAACTTCATGATATTGAAGGGCAATTAAAGGAAGAGCAAGACCAATTGAGCGACAAAACCAAAATTCAAGTGGAATAAAAAGACGAACTTTATCTGATCCAGTTGCTCTAGTTGTAACATCTTGATCAGCACCTACCATTTGCTCCCAAGCATATCTTTTTCCCATGGGAAGAGAAAGTTCATTCCATATGTATAACCAATCAGCATAATGTTTATCTATTTGTTGTCCTCCAATTTCGATAGTAACGGCTTTAAGTAAGCGAAGACCAATATAATTCACAAATTTATCATTGCCACCATTAGCTAATAAAGGAAGATCAACTTCAAGATATGTACGATGAATTAAATCACCATTGCGAGAAATTTGGCAATAAACAGTATTTCCAAAATCAGCTTTTCCTGAAAAGGTTTGTTGTATTGCCTCCATAGCGAAATTAGTATGGCGACGATAGATAACTTTGAAGAAAGTAATTTGGGGATTACCAGTTAAATAAACATCCTGAGCACCATAAGCGACAAGTTGAAGAAGACCACCACCCATTTATGCTATATTCTTTATACTATAATAGGAGAAAAAAATAATAGTTATTTTTAACTATATAAGCATATTTAAAAACATTAATTTATAGATAACATTTAACTATGTTTAAAGATAAAACCGCAAAAAAGAGGGTTTCCTCTAATAGAGATATATCTACATTAGATGCAATGCATAATAAAATTATTAATAATTATTCAAATAAAATTATAGAAGAAAAAAAAAATATTGAAAAAATTAAAGAATTAGAAAATACTTATAATTATCTAAATACATTGATCATTAATTATAATAATGAAGGAAGTAATTTAAATTTAAATGGATTCGGAAATAATATGAATCCTGATTCTTATTATAATAATCTTTGGAATAGTAATATAAAAATTAAAGAAGAAATCATTAAAATTAAAGAAGATCTCAAGGATATTAAAAGTTTTAATGAAATTGAATATTACGAAAAAACAAGTTATATCCTTTTTAATTATTATGATATGATTGAAAAACAAGCAACAAATCAAATAATCAATCCAACAAAACTTAAATCAGTTAAATTTAAAAATAAATCAATAATTGAATCATTTAACCTTAATATAGATAAAAATAAGGATACAGAAAAAGACTCATGTAATAATAATGATAAAGACAAGGATTTAAATGAAAATTATGATTCAGATGAATTAGTAATTGAAAAAAGTTCATTAGTTGACGAATATTTATCAATAACAAATAATAATCATATAAGAAAGATTGAATATGATAATCGAGAATTATGTAGAAATTGCAGAAATTGTTTAACATGTCTTCAACATGATGCAATTATGATATGTACTATATGTGGATATCAAGAACCATTATTAGTTGAACAAAATAGACCTATATTAAAACAAAATACGAAGGATACATCACATTTTAGTTATAAAAGAATTAATCATTTTAGGGAATGGTGTAATCAAGTTCAAGGAAAGGAAAGTACAGATATTCCAAATGATATATTTGAAAAGATCTTAAATGAAATCAAAAAAGAAAAAATTACTGATACAAAGAAAATTACTTATAATAAAATGAGGGAAATTTTGAAAAGATTAAGAATTAATAAATATTATGAACATATAAATTATATAATTAACAGAATTAATGGTATTCCTACACCTCAATTTTCAGCAGAACTTGAAGAAAAATTATGTTCTATGTTCAGAGATATTCAAGCACCATTTTTAAAACATTGTCCAAAAGACAGAAAGAATTTTCTTTCATATAGCTATGTTTTATATAAATTCTTTCAAATACTTGATCTTAAAGAATATTTAAAGTTTTTTCCATTACTGAAAAGTAGAGAAAAATTATATGCTCAAGATCAAATATGGAAAAAAATATGCGAAGAATTAAATTATAAAGTTATACCATCACTTTAGGCAGCAGGGAAACCTACAAGTCGGAAACCAGCACCTAGACCAACACCTTGACGAGCACCGGCAGAGATAGATGGAGATAAGAGGTCAAAGATAGAGAATACGCATGCTGCGGTAAGAGCAATCATCCATATTTCATTCACTTGAAGTTTGTTCTTTGGTAAGAGATATGCTGCAAGAGCAACAAATAATGCTTCAATAGCATATTTTAATAATCGTGTAAGTGCCTCCCATATATCAAAAGTATATCTAGCATCAGTGTTCATAATCTTGATAGTCTTTATACTTTATATTAAGAAAATAAAAAAGGATATAAGATTTTTATTTTATTAATTTATAGTAATATGACTGAAGAGACATTAGTAACAACAAAAGAAGTTGATTATCTTGATGAAGATAAACCCATTCGTGGACAAAATTATTGTTTATTATCATTTTTGAGTCCAGAGGATACACTTGCTAATAAGGAAGTTTATTATTTTTCAAAATTTTTAGAAAATTTTGGTCGTGATATGAAAACTCTTTTAGATAATCTTGAAAATAAGTATCCAGAATCAAAAGAATTAATGGAAACTGTTCGTTCCAATCATACTTATCTATTTGATACAAAAGAAATGAATGAACAATATAAATTTTATAAATCTGTTCATTCTGAAGAAATTGAAAAAGATTTCTATCGTGAAAATAACTTCATGACTAGTGTAAGAGGAATTAAAGTTCGCGGTGTATTTGATACAGTCGAAGAAGCTAAAAATCGTTGTGAATTTTTGAAAAAACTTGATAGCAAATTTGATATTTTTATTGCTCAAGTAGGTTGCTGGTGTCCATGGTCTCCAAATCCAAATGATATTCCAAATCAAGAATATTCTGAAACTCAATTAAATACTCTAATGAAACAATATAAGAAAAATATGGAAGAACGCGATGAAATTTTCGATAAACGCCGTATTGATGTTCTTAATAAAACTAAAAAAGCTGAAGATATTGCTGAATCTTTAACTGAAGAAGATCCATGGTCTAAACGCAAAAATGAACAACTAACTGAAGAACAACCAACTGAAGAACAATCAACTGAACAACCAACTGAAGAACAATCAACTGAAGAACAATCAACTGAAGAACAACCAACTGAACAACCAACTGAACAACCAACTGAACAACCAACTGAACAATCAACCTGAATAAAAAATTTATATTTTAATATATTAAAAAGAATCTATGGAAGAAGTTAAAGAGGAAGTCAAAGAAGAAGTCAAAGAAGAAGTCAAAGAAGAAGTCAAAGAAGAAGTTAAAGAGGAAGTTAAAGAAGAAGTCAAAGAGGAAGTCAAAGAAGAAGTTAAGGAGGAAGTTAAAGAGGAAGTAACTGAAGAGAAATAAATACTTATTTTTAATTTTTATATATAGAATAAATATAAAAATGAAAGCAATAGCAATTTTTTTATTATTTTTAGGAATGTTATTAATAATTAAAGGATATTATAGTAATAAATATAAAAAACAAACACAACCAAAAGTAATTGTTAAATATATTCCAAGAAGTGAATATGAAGCACAAATGAGTGATCAAGAAAGATTATCTGAATTTTATAAAGGTATGTTTGAGGGAACACAACCAAATCAATATAATAGCAAAATAAATATAACTAATAAATAAGGGTAATGAATATAAATAATATTGGATTATTATTATTAAATTCTATTAATAAAAATAATACTGATAATAAAAATAATTTTCTTAAAGTTGTTAAAAAATATAAAGAAAAAAAAGAAGATGATCAAAATAAATTATTGGAAGATATAAGTTATTATAAATCTAATTATGAAAGTAAAAGAGATCAAAATAATACATTATACGATGAATATTTACAAAAAAGATTTGGATTATATAAAAAATGGTATGATTCAAAAAAAAAGATAGATTTAGATAATATATTTAAATTAAATAGACCACCTTTTTATGATGTTCCTGAGATTTATACAAAAAATCGACCCAAAACTAAATTAAAATAAAGTTATCTAAATTAAATCATTTTCAGCACTTACTGCTGCATTAGTAAAAAATGCAAATATTGAAAATATTGCTCCTAAAAAGTACATTATCCAATCAATACAAAGTGTAATTATATGTGTAATACTTTTAAATATTTCATTTAAAAATTGAAATTGATTAGCTACATAACTTATAAATGATGTTATTAATGATATTAAATATGTAAATGAATACACTGCTATTTTTATAAAATAGTTAACATAAACAAAAAAATCTAAAAATAACTTAAAAAGAGGTACAAAAATATTTTTAAATATATCAAATAATGGTTTTAATGCATTGAAAATATCAATAAAGGATTGAAATAATTCTTTAAATATATTTATTGATCCAAGAACAAATTCTTTTACAAAAACAGCAATAGCTTTTGTTAGTTCAATAAGAACCATTAAAATATCAAAAATAAATGTAAAAATATCAACAATTATCATTTTTTTTAATAATCTATTATTTATAGATTAGATATTTGAAATGCAAGAAAAAGTTTTTAGATTTAATTTTATTGCATTCTTTTCTGCTTTTGCTTTCGGAATTCTCTTTGTTTATTTGTCAACACCTAAACAAAAAATAATAATTAAATATCCGACACCCTATAATTCAAATAAGATTGTTTATAAAAATGAAAATGATTTTTGTTATAAATATGAAGT
>VFQS010000641.1_pt1 | contig 37331 bp, 29 predicted proteins | sample 3512361 | NCBI WGS metagenome assembly VFQS01 (sample SAMN10412375, study PRJNA504923) | tailings metagenome | isolation source: Relicate 1 Philex TSF3 active mining | place: Philippines
CCATCAATCTTCTTTTCATCAATTGGTAAGCCTAATATATGCGCTACTAAAGGGTAGATGTGTACATTTTCAAATCCATCAATGGTGATTCCTTTCTTAAATGCTGGTCCCCATGCAATAAAGGTGGCTCTCATTTCAGGATGGTGGTTGTCAAATCCATGTTTACCAGGAGTGGTTCTTCTTGTACCTAAATTAAATACTTTTGGTAAATGAGGAGTAATAATCACATCACCTAATCTATTGTATCTATCATCTTTTTTGCTGTAATGCCAATGAGCAGGTGTTTCATCTAAAGTATATGTGGTAAAAGAAGTATCTTTTTTTAATGCTTCAACAGTTGCATTAATTTTTGTACTGTCTTTTGCATACAAATGTAATAATGCATCTCCCCAAGGCACTCTAAAAGAAGCAGTATCTATTTGTTTTGGAAGACCCATGGTGTTGATATTGTCTACATCTGTCATTCCATGATCAGAAACTACAATATAGTTAATTGGTAAATGTAAACTGGCCAAATGCTCTTGAATGGCATTGATAGCGCTGTCTACAAATTGAACAGCTTTAGTTACTCTGTTATCTTTTGTACCATAGCTATGTGCATCATGATCTACTTCTGGAAAATACAAAGTAATTAAATGAGGTCTTTTTTCTTCAGGTAAAGTCAACCAGTCTTTGATTGCTTGAATTCTAGTTGCAATATTGGTTTTCTCATTATAGTTATAATAATAAGAAGGTAAATAACCTTCAATGGGGGCTTCAGAGCCCACCCAAAAATAACTAGCACTTACCATTTGTTGTTTTTCAGCAAGAACCCATAATGGAGTTCCACCATAGTATTTAGGATTAGTTACCAATTTTACATTTGACATCGAATATTGAACACCCGTAGCTTTATCAAAATAGGTATTGTCTACTAAACCATTGTGTGAAGGATATAATCCTGTGGCAATTGCATAATGATTAGGGAAAGTTAAACTTGGAAAAGATGGAATCATGTATTTTGCTCTTATACCTTCTTTGGATACTTTTTGTAAAAATTTCGCATTGTGTAATTCGGTAAAATCATTTCTCATTCCATCAATGGATATCATTACCACATACGGCTTCTTCATTTGTTCAGCACTATTTGTTCTTCCACTGATGATTTGTTGAGTGGTATCCTGTGCAAAACTGACAGTTATGATCATCACAGCTAAAACACACAAACTAATTTTTTGTAACATCGGATTTTATTTTTCTAAGTCTTTTTGAAATTTCAATAGTCATAATGGCTACAATTATACCGCCTCCAACATCCATAGGAAAATGTTGTCCTAAATAAATTCTAGAATAACCACAAAGCATTGCATACAATAAACCAATAAGAATCATTTTTGTTCGATCAAATAGATAGATTGTTAACAAAAAAATGGTAAAAGCAGTTGCAGTATGACCAGATGGAAAACTACTTAACTGATGCATGGTGACACCTTTTACTGTGTGCATCAAATTGGGAGCTATGCCACTTGCAATAGGCCTAGTGATATTGGGAAATAAAAGCAATTTAGGAATTTGAGTCAATAAAGTAGAGACTGCAAAACTGTAAATAATGATTGCTTTATCTTTTTTAAAAAACCATCCCACTATGATCAAATAAGGAATCCACATCCAACCTTCTGCTAAATAAGTGAGACCTAATAAAACAGTATCTGCAATGGTACCAAAATCTCTATTCAAAAAAAGAAATACAGGAATTCTTCCCAAAAATGCACTGCTTGCTAATAAGATAATAGCAATGATGAATGCACTTGATCTGGCAATGGAGTATGGCGCTGTTGCTTTGGGGTTCATGAATACCAATAATTATATGGCAAAATTACGAATGTTCTCTGGCTAAGTCAACTAAATATTAAAATGGTTGTTATAACTTTACCCTTCTGCATGAAACAATCAAAAGAACAAATTAAAGTAATTGGTGCTAGAGAGCATAACTTAAAGAATTTTGACATTTCCATACCCAAGAATGAATTAGTGGTATTTACGGGGGTAAGTGGAAGTGGAAAGTCCTCGCTAGCGTTTGATACCTTATATAATGAGGGGCAAAGGCGTTATATGGAAAGCTTCAGTGCGTATGCTCGACAATTCATGGGTCAAATGGAGCGACCAGATGTAGATCAAATTACCGGACTTTCACCTGTGATCGCCATTGAGCAAAAAACCACCAATAAAAATCCAAGATCTACCGTAGGGACGGTAACGGAATTGTATGATTTTTTGAGATTGTTGTATGCAAGGATTGGAAGAGCCTATAGTTACAATACAGGTAAACCGATGGTGAAATTTTCTGAGGCAGAAATCATTCAAAATATTTTCACACAATTCAAGGATCAAAAAATTAATTTATTGGCTCCGGTAGTAAGAGGCAGAAAAGGGCATTATAGAGAGTTGTTTGAAGAGATTAGAAAAAAAGGTTTTGTAAAAGCACGAATTGATGGAGAAATGGTAGAGCTAAAACCAAAGCTTCAAGTAGATAGATACAAGATTCACGATATTGAAGTGGTGGTAGATAGATTGCCAGTGAATGATAGTATGAAAACAAGATTGGGCGATAGTGTAACCCAATGTTTGAAAATGGGAGATGGCTTATTATTTATTGTAGAAGAAGGCAAAACAAAAACAGTACAGTATTCAAAACAATTAATGTGTTTAGAAACTGGATTAAGTTATGAAGAACCTTCTCCCAATAGTTTCTCTTTTAACTCTCCGTATGGTGCCTGTCCAAATTGTAAGGGTTTGGGTAATGTATATGCTATTGACTTAAACTTAATCTTGCCAGACAAATCGCTTAGTATAAATGAAGGCGCAATACATCCATTAGGAGAGGCAAGGGAAGCGAGTGTATTTACACAGATTAAACAGTTTGCTAGAAAACATAAAATTAGTTTGGATAAAGCCATTCAAGATTTATCCAAAGAACAATTAGATTTGATTTTGTTTGGCGATAAAAATATCAGTTCAAATTTTGATTTGGATTTGAATGATGAAAATATTCCAGATACTTATACTGGTAGTTATGAAGGGATTGTACCTATGCTAAAAAGATGGTTTACTTCTTCTCAAAGCACAGATCACTTGAAGGCTTGGGTAGAAAGCTATATGGAATTAAATACTTGTACTAGCTGTAATGGCGCTAAGTTGAAAAAAGAAAGTTTATGGTTTAAGGTCAATGAAGAAAATATTGCAACCTTAAATGATATGCATTTAGATGATTTGCAAAAATGGTTTCTACAACTACCTAAAAAATTAGATAAGAAAGAATTAACCATTGCTACGGGCATTTTAAAAGAGATTGACGATCGTATTTCTTTTTTGATGAATGTAGGTTTGTCTTATTTAAGTTTAAGCAGACCTTCCAAATCTCTGAGTGGTGGAGAGTCTCAAAGAATCAGATTGGCAACACAAATAGGGTCTCAATTACAAGGCATCACTTATATATTAGATGAGCCTAGTATTGGCTTGCATCAAAGAGATAACCAGCGATTAATTACTGCATTAAAACAATTGAGAGATATTGGCAATACCGTATTGGTGGTAGAGCATGATAAGGATATTATGATGGCTTCTGATTACTTGGTAGACATTGGCCCTAAAGCGGGAATTCATGGTGGACATATTGTGGCGCAAGGTACTCCTGCAGAAATCATTCAATCCAAATCAGATACGGCATTGTATTTGGCAGGAAAGAAAAAAATTGCAGTTCCTGCAGAAAGAAGAAAAGGGAATGGTAAAAAAATTACCATCGAGGGTGCCACTGGTAATACCCTTCAAAAAGTAAATTGCGATTTCCCTTTAGGAACATTTACCGTTGTAACTGGGGTGAGTGGTTCTGGTAAATCTACTTTGATTAATGAAACGCTTTATCCAATTTTATCACAACATTGTTACGATAGTAAGACCAAGCCTATGCCTTACAAAAAAGTAACAGGTTTGGAACATATAGACAAAGTGATTGAGATTGATCAATCACCTATAGGAAGAACACCTAGATCGAATCCAGCAACCTATTGCGGTTTCTTTACTGACATTAGAACCTTATTTGCATCAGTTCCTGAAGCTAAGATCAGAGGTTATCAAGGTGGAAGATTCTCTTTTAATGTAAAAGGAGGTAGATGTGAAGTATGTGAGGGTGGCGGTATGCGTGTGATTGAAATGAATTTCTTACCAGATGTATATGTGCATTGTGAAAAATGTGGAGGTAAAAGATATAATAGAGAAACATTAGAAATCAGGTATAAAGGAAAATCCATCAGTGATGTATTGAATATGACAGTGGATGAAGCATGTGAATTTTTTCAAGCAGTTCCTTTTATTTTTAGAAAAGTAAAAGTATTACAGGATGTAGGTTTGGGTTATATTACTTTAGGACAATCTGCAGTTACTTTAAGTGGAGGAGAAGCGCAACGTGTTAAATTAGCTACAGAGCTGGGTAAAAAAGATACCGGAAAAACATTTTACATCTTGGACGAGCCAACAACTGGATTACATTTTCAAGACATTCAATTATTAGTAGGTGTATTGAATAGATTGGTAGAAAGAGGCAATACAGTATTAGTGATAGAACATAATATGGATGTCATTAAAGTGGCAGATCATATAATTGATTTGGGTCCAGAAGGAGGTTCTGGTGGGGGACAAATTCAATTTATGGGAACTCCAGAAGAGATGATTAAAAAATCAAAGACACATACTGCAAAGTATTTAAAAATAGAGATGGAATCTTAATATTTACTAGCGTCTCTGATCATTGGGATATGTTCAATTTCATCTTCGTAGTACATATCACCTGATTTTTCAAATCCTTGTTCCTCGTAAAATTTCTTTAAGTACAATTGAGCACCTATTTTAATGGAGTGCTTACCAAATAATCTTTCACATTCAGCAATCGAGTATTGCATTAATTGTTTTCCAATACCCAAACCTCTATGTCTTGGTGAGCCAACCACTCTTCCAATACTTTGATACCCTTTATAGCTTTGATCAACATCAAACAATCTTGTAGTGGCTACCAATATATTGTCAAACCAACCCATAGTGTGATAGGCGATTTGATCATTGTTGTCCATATCCAAAAAGACACAGTTTTGCTCTACTACAAATACCTCACTTCTGAGTCTTAAAATAGCGTATAATTCTTCCACAGAAAGTTCTGAGAAATGCTTTGTGGACCATTTTATAGAAGATGTATTGCTCATAAGAACAAAAATACGGCTTAAAATAAACTCTTTGGCAATATTGATGGCAATCCGAGTTTTATTTTGCAATTTTGAGCAAATTTTCCATTCATGGCTAAGAAAGTAGCAATTATTGGTGCGGGTCCAGCAGGTTTAACAGCAGCCTATTTATTGGGTAAAGCTGCCCAAGAAGTAACAGTTTTTGAAAAAGATCCTCAATATGTAGGAGGTATTTCTAGAACCGAATCTTACAAGGGGTATCATTTTGATATTGGTGGACACCGTTTCTTTTCCAAGTCTAAAGAAGTGGAAGATTTTTGGACAGAGATTTTAAATGATGAATTATTGGAGCGTCCAAGAAGCTCTAGAATTTTTTACAATAAAAAATTCTTCTCTTATCCATTGGCAGCATTTGAAGCATTGATGAAGTTGGGTATTTTTGAAAGCTTCTTATGTGTGATGAGTTATTTAAAAGCGAAGGCTTTTCCTATTAAAGATCCTCAAAACTTTGAAGATTGGGTAACCAATCAATTTGGTAAACGTTTATTTAATATTTTCTTTAAAACTTATACTGAAAAAGTTTGGGGTATTCCATGTAAAGAAATTTCTGCAGATTGGGCAGCTCAAAGAATTAAAGGTTTGTCTTTAAGCAGTGCTGTATGGAATGCTTTATTTAAACCAAGCGGTAAAAAGAGTAAGGGAGAAGTGATTAAGACTTTGATTGATTCTTTCCGTTATCCTAAGCGTGGCCCAGGTATGATGTGGGAAGAGTGTGTGGTGAAGAGTAAGGCCTTGGGTGTAAAAATTGAAATGAATACAGGGGTGAATAAAATTGAGAAGACAGGGGACACTTGGAAAGTATATACAAGTACTGGTGTAGTGTTAGAAGGATTTGACTATGTATTGTCTTCTGCTCCAATGAGAGAGTTGATTCCAGCAGTTGCTCCAGCTTTCGCTCCAAATGTTTTACACGCTGCAAGCGAATTAAAGTATAGAGATTTCTTAACGGTGGTATTAATCTGTAAAGATCAAGACGCATTTAACGATAACTGGATTTATATTCATGAACCAAATGTTAAAGTTGGTAGAATTCAAAACTTTAAATCTTGGAGTCCATTTATGGTGCCTGATCCAAATATGGCATGTTATGGATTAGAGTATTTCTGTTTTGAAGGAGATGGTTTATGGACAAGCAGCAACGAAGACCTTATCAAATTAGGTACCAAAGAAATTAATCAGATTGGTTTAACCAAGCCAGAAGCTGTAGTAGATGGTTATGTTGTAAGACAACCAAAAGCATATCCTGTATATGATCATGAATACAAAGATCATTTAGAAGTAGTTAGAGAAGCCATTAAAGATTACAAAGGATTATACTTAGTAGGCCGTAATGGTATGCATAAATACAATAACCAAGATCATAGTATGATGACAGCCATGTTGGCTGCTAAAAATATTATAGCAGGTAAAGAATTATATGATCTATGGGAAGTAAACGAGGATGCTGAATACCATGAAGGTGGCGATAGAGGTGCTGCAAGTGGTATTGTAGGTCGTGCGGTTCCAGAAAAGATATCCTAATATCCCCATAAAAATAAAGGCCTCCATAGAGGCCTTTATTTTTAAAAACTCCTAATATCCATACTTACCCTTCCAACGTTCATGTAGGAATTTTTTTATTTCTTCTTCTCTTGCGTTTTTCTGTGGTTGAAATAAGGTAGTTCCTTTTATTTCATCAGGTAAATATTCTTGCTCTAAGAAATTGTTCTCGCCTAAATGGGAGTATTGATAATCTTTACCATAGTCCATGTCCTTCATTAATTTAGTAGGTGCATTTCTTAAATGTAAAGGCACTGGAAGATTACCCGTTTTTTGAACTAATGAAAGTCCTTTATTAATGGCTTCATATGCAGCATTGCTTTTAGCAGAGCTTGCTAAATAAATAGCGCATTGTGATAGAATGATTCTGCTTTCAGGATAACCAATTTTATTCACTGCATCAAAACAGTTATTGGCCAATAACAAAGCATTGGGATTGGCATTGCCTATATCTTCACTTGCAAAAATCAACATTCTTCTTGCAATAAATTTTACATCTTCTCCGCCCGCAATCATTCTAGATAGCCAATATACAGCACCATTAGGATCGGATCCTCTCATGCTTTTTATAAAGGCAGAAATGATATCATAGTGCTGTTCACCATTCTTATCATATAAAGCAATATTGGTTTGAGCTACTTCCATTACCCAATCATTGGTTAAGTACAAGGGTTCATTTTGTTTGCTTGTGCCTATCAATGCTTCAACTGAAAGTTCTAATAAGTTTAAAAGCTTTCTTCCATCCCCACCACTTAGTTGAAACAAAGCCTCTGTTTCTTTTATGTCAATTTTATACTTGCTAAATAAGGCATCTTTTGAAATTGCTTGATGAACTAATTTTTCCAAATCTTTTTTATCAAGGGCTTTTAATACAAAAACCTGGCACCTACTTAATAAGGCGCTATTCACTTCAAAGCTTGGATTTTCTGTAGTAGCGCCAATCAATGTAATGGTTCCTTTTTCTACCGCACCTAATAAAGCATCTTGTTGACCTTTATTGAAACGATGAATCTCGTCAATAAATAAGATAGCGCTAGTTTGTTCTTTAGCTTCCTCAATGACTTCTCTTAATTCTTTCACACCACTACTAATGGCGCTTAGTTGATAATAAGCACTATTGGATGCTTTAGCGATAATATTCGCTAAGGTAGTTTTTCCAACGCCAGGAGGCCCCCATAAAATCATAGAAGGCACTTTGCCCTGTGCTATGGCTTTTTGTAAAACACTATTTTCTCCGGAAAGATGTTCTTGTCCCACTAGATCCGCTAAAATCTGCGGACGTAATCTTTCTGCTAATGGGATATGCTGACTCATTATTCAAATAAATAATTATACTCTTTTACCAATCTTAAGGTTGTTCTAATATGCATTAGGCCAATCAGTCCAGTTATTAACAAGAACATGGAAGCAGCTTTAATGACTTTAAGCATTAAAGCTATATTCAATCCTTCTGGCAAGCCAGCTTGTTGTGACATAAATTCTTCTGTAATTTTCATCAATACCATATCGCTAGACATTAACACACTGGTGCCATTTAAAAAAAATAAGCTACACAATAATAAGCTTACATATGCATTTACTTTAATCCAGTCTTTTAATTTAGCTGGCTGATGTTGTTCTTTTTCAATACCTCTTTTTAAAAAACTAAAACTTGCAAAAGTATAAATCACTAAGCAGGCAATAGCAAATACAAAAATGAGTACACTCGGATTTGCCATAGCAGTTATTAAAAAAGCAACATCAATGAATGCAAATAACAATGCAATAGGAATTAAAATAAAACTAAGTATTCTATAAAATTTAAGCGATGCTGGCATTATCTACTTTAGATTTAATTTAATCTGTAATTCTTCAAATTGTTTTTGATCTATAGCGCTAGGAGCATCTAACATTACATCACGACCACTATTGTTCTTAGGGAAGGCAATAAAATCTCTAATGCTTTCACTACCACCTAATAGTGCACATAAACGGTCAAAACCAAATGCAATTCCACCATGTGGAGGTGCACCATATTCAAAAGCGCCTAATAAGAAACCGAATTTATGTTGTGCTTCTTCTGGACTCATGCCCAATGCTGCAAACATTTTCTCTTGTAAGTTTCTTTGGAATATTCTGATAGATCCACCGCCAATTTCATTACCATTTAATACCATATCATAAGCATTGGCTTTGATATTCGCATAAGGGTGTTCTAAATATTTAGCAGCATCTTTTATCTCTGGAGCATTGTTGATCATAATATCTATATGCTCCGGCTTAGGCGAAGTGAATGGATGGTGTCTTGCTACCCAACGATTGCCTTCTTCATCATATTCAAATAATGGGAAGTCTAATACCCATAATAATTTAAACTCATCTTCTTTTCTAAAACCTAATTGCTTTCCTAATTCCAATCTTAATTCACTAATCGCTTTTCTAGTTCTTTCTTCTGCACCCGCTAAGATCAATACTAAATCACCTGCGTTTGCATTGGCTGCAGTAGCAATGGCTTTTAATTTATCTTCTGAGTAAAATTTATCTACACTGCTTTTGAAAGTTCCGTCGGCATTACATTTAATAAATACCAATCCTTTCATACCAATTTGAGGACGCTTCACCCACTCCGTCAACTCATCTGTTTGTTTACGAGAATATTCGCTGCAACCGGGTGCTGCAATGGCAATCACGGTCTCCGCCTCATCAAATACTTTAAAATCAACACCATTAATCAATGCTGCTTGATCTGCTTTGTCAGAAAATACATGTGAAGGTTTTTTTAAGTTGCATAATTCCATGCCAAATCGAATATCTGGTTTATCGTTACCATAATTCCACATAGCATCTTCCCAGGTCATTCTTTGCACCGTCTCTGTATAATCTATATTTTTTACTTCTTTAAAAATGCTTTTTACCAAGCCTTCAAACATATTTAAAATATCTTCTTGCTCTACAAAGCTCATCTCACAATCTATCTGTGTAAATTCTGGTTGTCTATCTGCTCTTAAATCTTCATCTCTAAAACATTTTACAATTTGATAATAGCGATCGTAACCACTTACCATTAATAATTGCTTGAATGTTTGAGGAGATTGTGGTAATGCATAAAACTCTCCTGGGTTCATTCTACTTGGTACCACAAAATCTCTTGCTCCTTCTGGAGTAGATTTAATTAGAAAAGGAGTTTCAATATCCATGAATCCTTTTTCGTGTAAATAGTTTCTTGTTGCCCTGTTTACACTATATCTTAATTCTAAATTTTTCTTAACGGCATTTCTTCTTAAATCCAAGAAACGGTATTTCATTCTTATATCATCACCACCATCTGTATCATCTTGAATGGTGAATGGAGGAACAATTGAAGCGTTTAATATTTTGAATGAAGCAACTTTAATTTCAATTTCTCCAGTAGGGATATTGCTATTCTTGTTGGAACGTTCTATCACCGTTCCTTTAACCTGTATCACAAATTCACGACCCAATGGTTGTGCATCAAGTTGTGCCTGTAGTTCTTCTCCAATTAATAATTGGGTAATTCCATAGCGATCTCTAAGGTCCACAAAAGTAATGGCGCCGAATTTACGAATGGTTTGAACCCAACCAGCTAGGGTAACTTCTTGGCCAACAAATTGAATATTTAAGGCGCCGCAATGATGTGTACGATACATATAAATCTATTGATAGATGATAGGTCTGCAAATATAGCCCAATTCCCAGAAAAACCCCATCTTTGCGTTATGACCCTAAGTACAATTTCTCCTTCTACCAGACGTATTGTTTTATCAGGTTTTTTCTTTCTAACAGGTATTTGTTTTGCAAGCTGGGCCAGTCGTATTCCCGATATCAAAATGCAATTAGGGTTGAGTGATGGAGCTTTTGGCGGTTTATTGTTTTTTTTGCCCATTGGCTCTTTTTTAGGCATTCCAATTTCAGGTACTTTAACTGCTAGATATGGGAGTAAAAAGATTGTATCCATTGCAGCCATTGTTTATCCATTAGCTTTAGTGGCTTTAGGATTTGCTAACACCACTATTTTGTTAGCCATTACTTTATTCTTTTTTGGAATGGCTGGTAATATGTTTAATGTATCTGTGAATACACAAGCAGCTGCTTTGTCTAAATTGTTTGATAAAAGTATTACTTCAAGATTTCACGGATTTTGGAGTTTGGCTGGATTTTCTGGTGGTGTTCTGGGTGGATTTTTTGTAGCTCATGCTATTTCGCCATTGCAACAATTTATATTAGTAGCATTAGTAGGTTGGACCTTTTTATTTTTTACACACAAATATTTAATGCCAGGCGAACCTAATAAAAATCATGTTGCAAAATTATGGACCAAGCCAAGCCCTTTGATGTGGCAGTTTGGATTAATTGCTTTTAGTAATATGATTTGTGAAGGAATGATGTTTGATTGGAGTGGGGTATACTTTCAAGATATTGTTAAAGCAAGTCCAGAATGGAGAACCACAGGGTATATCTGCTTTATGGGAAGTATGACTACTGGAAGAATGTTCTCAGATAATTTAATTAATTATTGGGGAGCAAGAAAACAATTAGTGTTGAGTGGATTAGTGGTAACGCTTGGATTAATTATCGCAACTATCTATCCAAATTTATTGGTAAGCTCTATAGGATTTATGTTAGTAGGCTTTGGAGTATCTTCTGTAATACCTACTATTTATGGAACTGTAGGAAAAACGACTGAACCGAGTCAGGTGAGTATTGCCCTTGCTTCGGTTTCTTCAGTTGGCTTTTTTGGGTTTTTAATTGGTCCACCCATCATTGGATTTTTATCTCAAGCGATTGGATTAAGATGGGCATTTTTAACCGTAGGGACTTTAGGAATTATCACTGCCTTAAGAGCGAATCAATTAAAAAAATACCTATAAAGTTTGCGCTTCTTCTTTATGTCTTGGTTTGTACCATAAATAGTAATACCCTAAAATGATTACACCCGTAACAAAAGGGATCATAGCTAAATGTTTTACTGTGGTATTGCCAAATACAATATGCTCATCTACTCCAAAGAATTCGGTACACATCCAAAATGAGTTAGCACTAATCCAAACAGTGATGGCTATGTTATGGCATAATTCAGAAAAAATATGCCTTGTTCTCCAAGCGATAATGATGGAGATTGCCATGGTAGGTATAATCATTGCAACTCCTAGTAGCTTTAAGGATAAGCACCAAGCAATATCTTTAAATAGCCAAAATACAATATGTAAATTCTCCATCTTACGATAAGTGATGGGTATATTATAAAATTCATTTTTGTTGTTAGACATCATTCATTTTTTAAAATACTTTTGAATCTTTGAATATCAGCCTCCGGATCGATGGCTTTTCCATTGCCAAGATAATCAATTAATTGTTTACTGAAATAGGGCGCAAGCGAACAACCCTTTGTGCCCATACCATTGCATATGGCCAAGGAAGGATAAGCCGGATGCACCCCCACGAATGGCCTTCTTTCTGTATTAGCAGGTCTGATTCCTGAAATATGATCTAAAATAGTGTATGGTACTTTTAAAAAGCTATCCAATGCCTGAATCATTTTTTCTTTAAAAGCTATACTTGGTAAAGCATCTTTAAATTCCCATTCATAATTGGACCCCACCCAAAATAAATCCTCTTTCCATGGCACTATAGATATATTGTTCTTATAAATAAATTGATTCGATAATCCCTCAATTTTAACAATTAATGCTTCTCCTTTATTAGGTGCAAAGGGGAGGGCTTTGAAATAGGTATTGTGCATGCTGTTATTTCCATCACAAAAAATAATTTGCTTTGCAGAATATGATTTCCATTGAACATGTTCTTTGACTATTGCTACATCATTGATATCAAAATGATCTTCCACTAATTGATGCTGCTCAATTAATCTAGTTTTCCAGGCAGTCAACATGCTATTTAAATCAATCCAATAACTACTATCAATTTGTCCAGTACCAAAGGGGATCTTAAAAAATGCCTCAAAATCAGATGAATTATTTGTGCTTAAATAAACGTTTTCATGTTTTAATCGATATTCAAAACTCTCTTTCATCTGTAGTGAAGGATGTAGTAAAACAACTGGAGATGCTTTGATCAATGTCTTGTTCAAATCATTACCCAATTCATTATAAGCATTTACTGCATTGGGAAGTAAGGTGTCAATCATCCAAGTTTGTACAATTCTTCTTCCAGTAACTGGATTAATCACACCACTTGCAACAGCAGTGGATGAAGGAATTGTAGAATCATTGATTACTATAAATGATTTTCCTGCTTTTTGTGCGTAATAACTCATCCAAGTGCCTACTAATCCTTGTCCAACAATGATATAATCTAATTGGCTTGACATGAAGATTGGACTTATTTATTGGTATTCGTGATGACGGTATATCTAACACTATCTTTTTGTTCACGCACTTTTGCAACCAACTCAATGTCAAAACTACCTTTGTATTCGTGTGGAACCGTAAATGGAAATTCTACTTCAAAATTTTCTTTATCTATGGTAGTGAAATATTGAAAAGGAAAAATATTTAAGAACCAACCATCTACAGATTTTCCAGTTGAATGATTGATCAGTGCTAATGTGAGGGTACCAGTTTTTTCTTCTTTAAATTGATGTGCAACCTTTACTTGCAATTTGATAGCATCTCCAGCAGTTATTTGAATCGGAGGCTTACAAATTATTTGTAGGTTTTTTGTTTGTCCCCAAATTGTTGTAGTGGCTAGTAAAAATAAAATACACAATAATGCTTTATTCATCTTTCAAAAGTACAATAAAAAATCCCTTATCTTTTTGGGATAAGGGATTGCTATAAAAAGGTTTGCTTATTTCTTTAAAGCAGCTGCCATTGTTTTACCAATATCAGCAGGGCTAGCACACACATGAATACCACATGCAGCCATGATTTTCATTTTAGCTGCAGCTGTATCATCTGCACCACCAACAATTGCACCAGCATGACCCATACGACGTCCCGGAGGTGCTGTTTGACCTGCGATAAATCCTACCACTGGTTTTTTCATATTTTCTTTGATCCAATTGGCAGCATCTGCTTCCATGCTACCACCAATCTCACCAATCATGATGATTCCTTCAGTTGCTGGATCGTTCATTAATAATTCAACTGCTTCTTTTGTAGTTGTTCCAATAATTGGATCACCACCAATACCAATCGCAGTAGTTATACCTAAACCTGCTTTCACCACTTGGTCAGCAGCTTCGTAAGTTAAAGTACCACTCTTAGATACGATACCAATAGTGCCTTTCTTAAAAATGAATCCTGGCATAATACCCACTTTTGCCTCTTCAGCAGTGATCACACCTGGACAGTTTGGTCCTATTAATCTTGTTGTTTTTCCTAATAAGAAATTTTTCACTTTCACCATATCCTGCACTGGGATACCTTCTGTAATACAAACTACCAAAGCAATACCTGCATCTGCAGCTTCCATAATAGCATCTGCAGCAAAAGCTGGAGGTACAAAAATGATACTTACGTCAGCGCCAGTTGCTTTAACCGCGTCCGCTACTGTATTGAATACAGGACGGTCTAAATGTGTAGTTCCGCCTTTACCTGGAGTCACACCACCTACCAACTGCGTTCCATATTCAATCATTTGAGTTGCATGGAAACTACCTTCTGTACCGGTAAAACCTTGTACAATAATCTTAGAATTTTTGTTCACTAATACTGACATGAGGACTGAATTTGTTATTTGTGGCGCAAAAATACGCTAAACAGCCATTTTTTGCCCTTATTTACCAACAAAAATTATAGGTTTTTTTATAAATGGCCGGCAAGTGCTACTTTTGTGCCTCGCAAAGTCAAATTTAAAAAACAACATTATGGCAACAACATCAGACATCAGTCGTGGTATGATCTTAAAACTAGACAATAACTTATATACAGTCGTTGAGTTTGGAGAGAACAAAACAGCAAGAGCTGCAGCAAAAATATGGGCTAAATTAAAGGGAGTGGATAATAAAAGATCTATCGAGAAAACATGGAATAGTGGTGAAACCATTTTCCCTGTTCGTGTAGAAAAGAAAACTTTCCAGTTCTTATACAAAGACGATAGTGGCTACAACTTAATGAACAATGAAACTTTCGAGCAAATTGTAATGGCTGAAGAAATGATTGATGCTCCTCAATATTTAATTGAAGGTGCGGAAGTTTTCGTTTTCATGAATACAGAAACTGAATTACCTATTGGGGCTGAATTACCAGAAAAATTAGACGTACTAATCACTTATTGTGAGAATGGCGTAAAGGGTGATACGGCCACTCGCGCTTTAAAAGCTGCGACGATCGAGTCTGGCGCAACAGTAATGGTGCCTTTATTTGTGAACGAAGGAGAAAAAATCAAGATTAATACTAAATCTGGCGAATACGTAGAAAGGGTTAAGTAGGCCTTTTTTATATTAGAATTTATTGAAATAGGGAATCTTAGGTTCCCTATTTTTATGCCCAAAATGGCCATTTTTAGATAAAAAAAGGGCAATTTATTGTGATTTTTGATTAAAAAACCCCAATTTTACCCAAAATTGCTAAAATGGACTTAAAACAAATTCATGATTTAATCAAGGTAGTTAACAAGAGTAATATTGGTGAAATCAGCGTAGAAGACAAAGATGGTAAAGTAACCATCAAACAAAAAGAAGAAAGAATTACAGTAAGTTCAGCACCAGTGTATGCAGCTGCTCCTGCCCCTGCACCAGCTCCAGTAGCTGCTTCTGCAGCTGCTCCAGTGTCTGCTGCTCCAGCACCAGCTGCTTTAACAGATAATTTAGTTACAATAAAGAGTCCAATGATTGGCACTTTCTATAGAAGAGCTGCTCCTGATAAGCCATTAATGGCAGAAGAAGGAACAGAAGTAAGCCCAGGTAAAGTGGTTTGTATTATTGAAGCAATGAAATTGTTCAATGAGATCGAATCAGAAGTAAAAGGTACAATTGTAAAAGTATTGGTAGATGATGCAAGCCCAGTGGAGTTTGATCAACCATTATTTTTAGTACAACCTGCATAGGGATTAACATTCATCCATTTTTAATTACAGAAAATGTTTAAAAAGATATTGATAGCCAATCGTGGCGAAATTGCTTTGCGTATTATTAGAACTTGTCGTGAGATGGGTATTAAAACCGTGGCAGTTTATTCAACAGCGGATAAAGACAGCTTGCACGTAAAGTTTGCTGACGAGGCTGTTTGTATAGGTGGACCAAAGAGTGCAGAATCTTATTTGAATATCCCTCATATAATGGCCGCTTGTGAAATCACCAATGCGGATGCTGTGCATCCGGGTTATGGTTTCTTAGCAGAGAATGCAAAGTTTGCGCAAATCTGTGCCGACCATGGAATTAAATTTATTGGACCTACTCCAGAGATGATTAATAAAATGGGCGACAAGATCACGGCAAAAGAAACCATGATCAAAGCAGGTGTACCTGTTGTTCCAGGCGGAGAAGGTTTATTAGAAAGTGTAGACGCAGCAAAAAAATTAGCTAAAGAAATAGTTTACCCAGTAATTATCAAAGCAACAGCTGGTGGTGGTGGAAAGGGTATGCGTGTGGTTTGGTCAGAAGCAGATTTAGAAAAAGCATATAATGATGCAAAGATGGAAGCTGCTGCAAGTTTCAAGAACGATGGTTTGTACATGGAGAAATTTGTTGTAGAGCCAAGACATATTGAAATTCAAGTAGCAGGTGATCAGTTTGGAAATGTTTGTCATTTGAGTGAGCGTGATTGTTCTATTCAAAGAAGACACCAAAAATTAGTAGAAGAATCACCTTCTCCATTCATGACTCCAGAACTTCGTCAAAGAATGGGAGAAGCTGCTATCAAAGCTGCTGCTGCAATTAATTATGAAAGCGTAGGAACCATCGAGTTCTTAGTAGATAAGCATCGTAATTTCTATTTCATGGAAATGAATACACGTATTCAAGTAGAACATTGCGTAACGGAAGAAGTAGTAAGCTATGATTTAATCAAAGAGCAAATTAAAATTGCTGCTGGAGAAAAAATATCTGGAAAGAATTACGAACCTCAATTGCATGCGATAGAATGTCGTATCAATGCAGAAGATCCATACAATGATTTTAGACCTTCTCCAGGAAAGATTTCCGTATTACATACTCCAGGTGGACATGGTGTTCGTGTGGATAGTCATGTTTACGCAGGTTATGTTATTCCTCCATACTACGATTCAATGATTGGTAAATTAATCACTGTGGCTCAAACCCGTGAAGAAGCGATCAATACCATGTATAGAGCATTAAGCGAGTATGTGATTGAAGGCGTGAAGACAACGATACCCTTCCATTTGCAATTAATGCAAAATGAAGATTTTAGAAAAGGTAATTTCACTACTAAGTTTTTGGAATCATTTAAAATGAAGTAGCCGATAAAGAGTTTTTTATTAGACACGCTAATTTGAATAAATTAAAAAGGCTCCGAAGAAATTCGGAGCCTTTTTGTTTGGGGGGATACCCTTGGAGGAGTGTCTATAATAAATACTTCTAGCGTAAGAACAATAATTCTCTATACTTAGGCAGGGTCCACAATTCATCGTCTACCAATTGCTCTAATTTATCAACATGGTAACGAATCTTATCAAAATATTGCGCTTTCACTTTCGCTTCATAAGCAATTGCTTTTTCACGAGAGTGTTCAATATTGTTAGCTACTTTTCTTTCCTCAACCATTGCATGCGTATTTTCATACACTTGTTGGATATGCGTACTAACATCTTTTAATAAAGTCAATTGGCCCTTGTATAATTTTTCTGGTAAAGCTGCATCACGCAATAAGTTTACATTCTTTAATAACTCGTTTTGATACTTGATAGCAGCTGGGATAATATGATTGGTTGCTAAATCACCCATCACTCGCGCTTCAATTTGTACTTTCTTAATATACTTTTCTAATTCAATCTCGTGTCTAGCTTCTAATTCAGCAGTTGTATAAATTCCATTGTCTTTGAACAACTTCTTTGCTTTATCCGTTACCATTGCATCTAAAGCTACAGGAGTTGTTTTTAAATTAGGCAAGCCTCTTTTTTCAGCTTCTTTATGCCATGCATCACTATAGCCATCTCCTTCAAATAAGATTTTTTTACTAGCAACAATATACTTTTGAATGACTTGCATGATTGCAATCTCTTTTTTATCGCCCTTTTCAATCAAAGCGTCCACTTCTTGAGAGAATTTTACCAATGTATCTGCAACAATGGTATTCAACACGGTCATCGGTAATGCACAATTGGCAGTAGAACCCACCGCACGGAATTCAAATTTGTTACCAGTGAAGGCAAAAGGAGAAGTTCTGTTTCTATCTGTATTATCAATCAATAATTCAGGGATACTTCTATGTAAATCTAATTTTAAGATTGCTTCGTCTTGTTCATCGAACTTGCTATTTACTCTGCTTTCAACATCGTTCAATACTTTAGTTAAGTAGTCTCCAATAAATACAGAGATAATTGCAGGAGGTGCTTCGTTAGCTCCTAAACGGAAGTCGTTTGATGCAGAAGCAATTGATGCTCTTAAAATATCTGCATAATCATGTACTGCTTTAATGGTATTTACAAAGAAAGTCAAGAACATTAAGTTGGTCTTTGGCGTTTTTCCAGGAGCTAATAAATTAACTCCAGTGTCTGTTGCTAAACTCCAGTTATTATGCTTACCACTACCATTAATGCCTGCAAATGGTTTTTCATGTAACAACACTACTAAGCGATGGCGTTTTGCCACTCTTGTCATTACATCCATTAATAGAATGTTATGATCTACTGCAATATTTACTTCTTCAAAAATTGGAGCGCACTCAAATTGAGCAGGAGCTACCTCATTATGTCTTGTTCTTAATGGAATACCTAATTTATAAGATTCGTTTTCGAAGTCACGCATAAATGCATATACTCTTTCTGGGATAGATCCGAAATAATGATCTTCTAATTGTTGACCTTTTGCAGGGGTAAAACCAAATACAGTTCTACCACATTGCACTAAGTCTGGTCTTGCATTCACTAAAGCTTCATCAATGACAAAGTATTCTTGTTCCCAACCTAATGTTGGAGATACTTTAGTAACATTTTTATCAAAATAGTTACATACGTTTACTGCTGCTTTATTCACTGCTTCAACAGCTTTCATCAAAGGTGCTTTGTAGTCCAATGATTCACCTGTGTAAGAAATAAATATGGTAGGTATACATAAAGTTTTGCCATTACCAATTTCAATAATGAATGGGGGAGAAGAAGGATCCCATGCAGAATAACCTCTTGCTTCGAATGTTGCTCTTAATCCACCATTTGGGAAAGAAGAAGCGTCAGGTTCTTGTTGAATTAAGGCAGCACCTTCAAATTCTTCAATAGCAGTTCCATCTCCTTTCAAGGTAAAGAATGAATCGTGTTTTTCTGCTGTACTTCCTGTTAATGGTTGAAACCAGTGTGTATAGTGTGTAACTCCTTTGCTCTCTGCCCATGCACGCATTCCAGATGCAATTTGACTAGCTACAGAGCGATCAATTTTTTTACTGCCTTTGATACTTGCAACCAAGCTCTTGTAAGCTTCATCGCTTAAGTATTCTCTTGCTGTTTTTAAAGTGAAAACATTTTCACCAAAAACTCCAGTGATTTTTGCACCTTTTATTTCAGGAGCTTGAACTTTTCCATGGCTTACATGGTTGACAGCGTCTGTTCTTAATGACATATATTATTAATTTAAAATATAAATAATTACAGACAAAGATATCTTCTTTTGTTAATTTTCTATAAGTTGATCATTCAATTCTAATGAATTGTGTATAAAATATAAATATTATAAAATAATTATATATTTAAAATTACTACAATCTGTTGAAAATCATTTAAATCTATCATTAATCTTCTAACAGTAGTGCTTATTAATGTTGGTAAATCACTATGTCAGTTAAGTCGCCTGTTTTGTAACTTCGCTACAACTTTAATCGATTAAGACTATTATCCATGGAAATCACGGTAAAAACAGCCCAACAATTAAGACTTACAGAAGAAGAATTTGAGTTAATAAAAAAGAAGCTAGGTCGTACACCCAATTTTACCGAGCTATGTGCTTTTAGTGGAATGTGGTCCGAACATTGTAGTTATAAGAACTCGATTAAATGGTTGAAGACATTACCTCGTGATGGAGGAAGAATGTTGGTTGCTGCTGGTGAAGAAAATGCAGGTTTAATGGATATTGGAAATGATTATGGTGTAGTATTTAAAATTGAATCACATAATCATCCAAGTGCATTAGAGCCTTTCCAAGGAGCTGCCACTGGTGTGGGTGGAATTCAGAGAGATATTTTTACGATGGGTGCAAGGCCTATTGCTTCATTAAATAGTTTGCGTTTTGGTAAATTAGACGATACAAAAACAAAAAGATTATTAGCTGGAGTAGTACATGGTATTGGACATTACGGAAACTGTTTTGGTGTTCCAACCGTGGGGGGTGAGTTGTATTTTGAAGAATGCTATCATACCAATCCTTTAGTGAACGCCATGAGTGTGGGTATTGTGAAAGCTGGTAAGACCGTTAGTGCCATTGCATTAGGAAAAGGTAATCCCGTATTTTTTGTTGGAAGTGCGACAGGTAAGGATGGTATTGGTGGTGCAAGTTTTGCTTCTGCTGAAATTACCGCAGATAGTGTAGAAGAATTACCAGCAGTGCAAGTAGGTGATCCATTCCAAGAAAAGAAATTATTAGAAGCTTGTTTAGAAGTTATCGAAACTGGCGGAGTTGTAGGTATGCAAGATATGGGTGCAGCAGGTATTATTTGTTCTACTGCAGAAATGAGTGCAAAGGGACAGGTAGGTATGCGCATTGATTTAGATAAAGTGCCAACACGTCAACAAAATATGAAGGCTTGGGAATTATTATTAAGTGAGAGTCAAGAGCGTATGTTGATGGTGGTAGAAAAAGGAAGAGAAGCAGATGTATTAGCAGTGTTTGAAAAATGGGATTTGTCTTGTAGCAATATTGGAGAAGTAACCGATGATGGTTTATTGAATTTTTATATGCATGGTGAATTAGAAGCTTCTTTACCTGCTTATGAATTGGTATTAGGTGGAGGCGCTCCTCAATATACCCGTGAATATAAAGAACCTGCATACTTAGCAAAAGTGAATGCATTTGATATGAATGCAATTGCGGATACCGATAATTTAAAAGCGTCTGTTGAAGCATTGATACAATTACCCAATATCGCTTCTAAGCGCTGGGTATATACTCAATATGATAGTATGGTAGGTGCTGCAAACACTTCTACCAATGCACCAAGTGATGCAGCAGTGGTATTAGCTAAAGGCACTGGGAAAGCACTAGCGATGACGGTGGATTGCAATAGTAAGTATGTTTTTGCTGATCCATATAAAGGAGCCATGATTGCAGTTTCTGAAGCTGCTAGAAATATTGTTTGTTCTGGTGGTGAACCCATCGGAGTAACCAACTGTTTGAACTTTGGTAATCCTTACGATCCAGAAGTATATTATCAGTTTGTAAAGTCTGTAGAAGGTATGGGTGCTGCTTGTAGAAAATTCAATACACCAGTAACTGGTGGCAATGTGAGTTTCTATAATCAAAATCCAGATGGTCCTGTTTTCCCAACACCCACCATTGGTATGGTTGGTATTGTAGAAGATATGAAAAATAGAATGACTTTAGATTTTAAATCAGAAGGAGATACTATTGTTTTATTAGGTACACAAAAAAATGATATTGGTTCTTCAGAGTATTTAAATAAAATAAAAGGAGTGGCACATTCTTCTGCTCCTTATTTTGAATTAGAAGAAGAATTTGCATTACAACAATTGGTGGCTCAATTGATCAAAGATCATTCTATCGAATCAGCTCATGATATTTCTGAAGGTGGATTGATAGTGACTTTATTAGAATCTGCTTATTTTAATAACAGAGGTTTTGAAGTGAGCTCCAACAATAGCAGTCTGAGAAAAGATGCTTATTGGATGGGTGAAGCACAAAGTAGGGTTGTGGTAACATGTAAAGCTGCTACTATAGCATCTGTCGAAGCAGCAGCTGCAAAAGCAGGAGTTGAAATTACTGTGATGGGAAAAGTAACTAATGGCGCTGTAAAAGTTGATGGAGAAGATTGGGGTAATATTAGTGCTTGGAAAAATAAGAACGATACAGCTATTGAAAATAAATTAAAATAAGTTTCATCCTTCATGGTAAAACAACCCACTATAGTAGTCACTGGAGCCGCTGGATTTATTGGTTCAGTATTTATTCAATATTTAAATGAACAAGGGTTTCATCAATTACTTTTAGTGGATGATTTTGGTGTCGAAGAAAAAAGAAAAAACTGGGAGCAAAAACAATTCATCAAAGTCATCGAGCGACAATCTTTTATCGCTCTATTAGATAATGGCGAGTTTGAAGTAGATGCAATAGTCCATTTAGGTGCAAGAACAGATACCACTGAATTTAATTATGCTATTCACGAAGAGTTGAATTTGAATTATTCAAAATCTTTATGGAATTATGCTACCCAGAAAAAGATACCTTTCATTTATGCGTCATCTGCTGCTACTTATGGTGCTGGTGAGCATGGATATGATGACAACCATGATATAGTGAATCAATTGACTCCTTTAAATCCATATGGTGTTAGTAAGAATGAATTTGATAAATGGGCGTTGACGCAAAGCAATCAACCTTTATCATGGACGGGCTTAAAATTCTTTAATGTATATGGTCCCAATGAATCACATAAAGCTAGAATGGCCAGTGTAATTTTCCATTCATTTAATCAAATCAAGCAAACAGGTTTAGTGAAATTATTCAAAAGCCATAAAGAAGGTTTTAAAGATGGAGAACAGTTGCGTGATTTTGTGTATGTAAAAGATTTGGTGAAAGTCATTGGTTGGATGTTACATCAAATGATGTCTAATTCATGGGATGGCAATAAGAATGGTTTATACAATTTAGGCACTGGTAAAGCAAGATCTTTTTATGATTTAGCTGCCAATACATTTAAAGCACAAGGATTAGCGCCTAATATTGAATTCATAGATATGCCTTTGGATATTAGAGATAAATATCAATACTTCACAGAAGCCAATATGGCAAAGCTCCGCGCCGCAGGATATACCGCTCCGTTTTACTCTCTTGAGGATGGAGTGAATGATTACGTTGCCAATTATCTACTGCCCGCTAAAGGGTATTAATGTGCTTTTAAGAAAGCAATTGACTTCGCGTAAGCATCTTCTTTAGCAGCAGCATTAAACGATGGATTACTTGGATTCGCAAATCCATGTCCAGCATCATATCTATTTACTGATAAATTTTTACCAGCATCTTTCATGTTTTGTTCAAAAGCATTCACCATTGCAGGAGACGGTGATTGATCTTTGTTTCCAAAGAAGCCAATAATATCACACTGTATAGATTTTAATTTTTCCATATTGGTTTCTGGACGACCATAATACATCACAGATCCCTTAGCTTGTGGTCCTGCAAGAATTGCTGTTTGCAAACTCCACATACCACCAAAGCACCAACCCACACTATAAATACTTGCTTTAGCACCCGCATGTTTGATCGCACCTTGAACAATTGCGGTCATTCTATTCATATCTGCTCCACGCATTAATTTCATCGCACTATCAGGAGTAGCTGCTACTTTTCCATCATACATATCTACAGCTATCACGTTCATATCTCCTAAGTCCTTAAAATATTGGTCAGCTTCCATTTTAATTTGATTGTTTAATCCCCACCATTCTTGGATTACAATCAGCCATTTATTGGATTTCTTTTCTGCAGGTATAAAATAAGCGTTGGCTTTATTGCCATCAGCCGCGTCAAAGCTAATCATCTTACCAACTAATTCTGAAGGATCTACCATTTTTGGGGTAATATGTAAACTAGCAAAAGCTGGTGTAGAAGCTTCCAACTGATAAGCTTGTTGTGTTTCCATATTTAAGCACTCAATGACTTCTCCTTTTTGAAGGGTTGGATATTGGTTCTTTTTCCATTCCCAACTTGTGAAAACAAGGACAAAGAGGGCGAAGCTTAGTAAAAGGGCAGTTTTTTTCATGATTTTGGGCTTTAGTAGTGAAGATGTTCACTTTTAAATAACATTTATAAACATTTATGGTTCAACGCAAAACCCATTTTGTAGGGGGCTTTTTTTCGCGTATTTTTGTATGACCTCTAAGAAATTTTCCTATTTAAAAGACGGTCACATTAAAAACCAATTGAATCGGTATACATCAATAGGCAACTATTGCTGGAATTCCTTTTTCAATATTATATGAATTTTCAGTTATGGCAAAGTATATTTTTGTTACAGGAGGTGTTACAAGTAGTTTGGGTAAGGGCATTATTGCTGCTTCTTTAGCTAAGTTGTTACAAGCTAGAGGCATCAGTGCAACTATTCAAAAATTTGATCCATATATTAATGTGGATCCAGGAACTTTAAACCCCTATGAACATGGTGAGTGTTATGTAACAGAAGATGGCGCTGAGACTGATTTAGATTTAGGACATTATGAGCGTTTTTTAAATACACCTACTTCACAAGCAAACAATGTGACTACGGGAAGAATTTATCAAACAGTTATTAATAAAGAAAGAGCTGGTGAATTCTTAGGAAAGACAGTTCAAGTAGTTCCTCACATTACCGATGAGATTAAACATAGAATGTTATTGCTGGGTCAGGATGGAAAGTTTGATGTGGTGATTACCGAAATTGGTGGAACTGTGGGTGACATTGAAAGTTTACCATTTGTTGAAACGGTTCGTCAAATTCAATGGGAATTGCCAGAAGAAGATGTGATGGTAGTTCACTTGACTTTAATACCTTATTTAAAAGCTGCTAAAGAATTAAAAACTAAACCAACACAACATAGTGTTAGAATGTTGAGTGAGACGGGTGTGCATCCTGATGTAATTGTATGTAGAACAGAAGAGCCTTTAAATGATGATATTAAAAGAAAGATTGCTTTGTTCTGTAATGTGAAACCCGGAAATGTAATTGAAGCTGCGGATGCAAGCACCATTTACGAAGTGCCATTATTAATGCAGAAAGAAAAGTTAGATGAAATTGTTTTAAAGAAATTTAATTTACAAGCATCTCCGGCCCCAGACTTAACAAAATGGAATGCGTTTTTAACTAAGTTGAAAAATCCAAAGAGCACTATTCAAATTGGATTGATTGGGAAGTATATTGAGTTACAAGATGCCTACAAATCTATTTTAGAAAGCTTTATTCATGCAGGTGCAATGAATGAAGTAAAAGTAAAAGTGGTCAATATTCATAGTGAAAATCTGACCAAAGAAAATGTGAACGAGCAATTAAAGGGATTACATGGATTACTCGTGGCACCAGGTTTTGGTAATAGAGGGATTGAAGGAAAGATTGTGGCTGTTCAATATGCAAGAGAACATAAATTACCATTCTTTGGTATCTGTTTAGGTATGCAAATGGCAGTAATTGAGTATGGAAGAAATGTCTTGGGATTACAAAAAGCACACTCTACAGAAATGGATCCCAATAGTCCAGATCCAGTAATCAATATGATGGAAGAGCAAAAAAGAATTACCATGATGGGAGGTACCATGCGTTTAGGAGCATATCCATGTACTATCACTGAAGGAACTTTAGCACATCGAATCTATGGTGCAACTCAAATCAGTGAGCGCCATCGTCATAGATACGAATTTAACAATGCCTATTTAACTGCTTTTCAAAATGCAGGAATGGTGACTAGTGGGGTGAATCCGGCAACTGGCTTGGTGGAAATTGTAGAATTACCCAACCATCCATTCTTTATTGGTGTTCAATACCACCCAGAATTAAAAAGTACAGTAGAAGCTCCGGCTCCATTATTTGTACATTTTATTGCTGCAGCTAAAGAACAGGCTTCCAAAAATTAATCCTGTTTTTCATTGCTTTTTACTGCTAACATTTGTTAGCTTTGTGGCATGAAAAATATTCGAATTTTAACCTCAACTAGTTTATTTGATGGGCATGATGCATCTATTAATATCATGCGTAGAGTGTTGCAAGAAAAGGGCGTTGAAATTATTCATTTAGGTCATAATCGATCAGCACTTGAAATTGTTACGGCAGCTATTGAAGAAGATGTGCATGGTATCGCCATTACATCTTATCAAGGAGGTCATATGGAGTTCTTCACTTATTTGAGAACACTACTCAATGAAAATGGATATCAGCATGTTAAAATTGTCGGAGGAGGAGGTGGAACTATTTTACCAAAGGAGGCTTTACAATTAGAAAAATTAGGCATCTCTAAAATTTATCTTCCAGAAGATGGATTAAAATTAGGTATTGAAGGGATGATTGATGATGTGATTCGAATTTGTGGATATGAACTTAAAGCAATACAATCAAAAAAATTACCTGCATTAAGTTTCGAGAAAAAAATTGATCCAAGAAATGTTGCTAGACAGATTACCTTATTGCAAAATAATGTTGTACAAAAAACAAAAAAGAAAATCTCAAAAAATATACCCATCATTGGATTAACGGGTACAGGTGGTGCAGGTAAATCAACTGTATGTGATCGATTGATTCAATATTTCACCATAGCAAATCCTTCTAAAACAATTGCGATTATCTCCATTGATCCAAGCAAAAGAAAAACTGGAGGTGCGTTATTAGGAGATAGAATTAGAATGAATGCCATTAATCATTCTAATGTATTTATGCGTTCTTTAGCTACAAGAACAGATAAAAGTAGTATTTCAGATTCAATAGATAATGTTATAGCATTATGTAAAGAGGAGGGATTTGATGCAGTGATTATTGAAACAGCTGGTGTGGGTCAAAATGATGCATCCATTGTGGATCATGTTACGGTTCCTATATATGTGATGACCCCAGAATTTGGAGCGCCCACTCAATTAGAGAAAATTAATATGATTGACTATGCTCAAATCATCGCCATCAACAAATTTGATAGAACTGGAGGTTTAGATGCCATCATTGATGTAAGAAAACAATTTAGACGTTCGCATCATAGTTGGAATGCAGATGCAGCTACCATGCCTATTTTTGGAACAATCGCCTCAAATTATAATGATCCTGGAATACAAGCCATGTATCATTGCTTGGTAGATATTGTGAATGAGCAACATGCAGTTGCTTGGAAAAAATTAGCTTGGTCATTTGATTATAATCCAAATAAAACACCTCCTTCTTTGCTCTCTAATAATAGAAAGAATTATTTAGGAGAATTGGTAGAAGTGATTAGAAAAAATAATCATTGGATTGCTGAACAAAAATCTATTGCATCAAAATGGTATTGTTTTCAAGAGGTTTTAACTGATTCAAGTTTAAGTAAAGAGAAAAAGTTACTAGAAGCTAATCAACTAATCGAGCAGAAAGTAGATGATCAGGTTAAAGCCATCATCAAAGAGTGGCCTCAAACCGCTAAAGCATATCAACAGAACAGTATAGAATACGATATAAATGGCAAAAAAATAAAACAAGTCTTGAATTTTGAAACGCAATCTGGTACAACTATTCAAAAGGTTCAATTGCCTAAATTCAAAGACTGGGGCGATATCACTGAATGGCATTTAAAAGAAAATTTACCTGGATTTTTCCCTTATACTAATGGAGTATTTAAATTCAAACAGGGCAATGAAGATCCAACAAGAATGTTTGCAGGAGAGGGTTGTCCAGAAAGAACGAATTTGAGATTCCACTTTTTAAGCAAAGGCCAATCTGCCATCAGATTATCCACTGCTTTTGATAGTGTTACTTTATATGGACATGATCCTGAAAAAAGATTAGATGTATTTGGCAAAGTAGGTAATGCTGGTGTAAGCATTGCCACAATCGATGATCTCAAAAAATTATATAGTGGATTAGATTTGAATAGTAAATCTACCTCAGTAAGTATGACCATTAATGGTCCAGCACCCATTTTAATGGCGCAGTTTTTTAATGCTGCAATTGATCAAGCATGTGAAAAATATATTACGGAAAATAAATTATGGCCCCAGGTAAATAAAAAAATCAAACAACTCATCAAAGAAAATGAAAGACCTGAATATATCAACCTCACTAAAGACAAATCTTTGCAAGAATGGCATAATGGTTTAGGTTTAAAATTATTGGGTGTTTCAGGAGATCAAGTACTTCCATTAGAAGTATACAATGAGATTAAAAAGAAAGTATTGTCAAGTGTGAGAGGAACCTTACAAGCAGATATTTTAAAAGAAGATCAAGCTCAAAATACCTGTATTTTTTCTACAGAATTTGCCTTGAAAATGATGGGAGATGTACAAGCTTATTTTGCAGAGAATAAAGTAAGACATTTTTATAGCATTTCTATTTCAGGATATCATATTGCAGAAGCTGGTGCAAATCCAATCACACAATTAGCATTTACTTTAGCCAATGGATTCACCTATGTTGAATATTTTATCAATAGAGGTATAGCTGTAGATGATTTTTGTCATAACCTAAGTTTCTTTTTTAGTAATGGCATGGATCCAGAATATGCAGTCATTGGAAGAGTTGCAAGAAGAATTTGGTCAAGGGTGTTAAAATATAAATATAATGCCAACGAACGTTCTCAAAAACTAAAATACCATATTCAAACCAGTGGTAGAAGTTTACATGCTCAAGAAATAAACTTTAATGATATAAGAACAACGCTTCAAGCTTTGTATGCCATTTATGATCAATGTAATAGTTTACATACCAATGCTTATGATGAGGCAATTACAACCCCAACAGAAGAAAGTGTAAGAAGAGCATTGGCCATTCAATTAATTATCAATAAAGAATTAGGCACTACTAAAGTGGAAAATTTTCAACAAGGAAGTTTTTTAATTACTGAGTTAACTGATTTAGTAGAAGAGGCTGTTTTAGCAGAGTTTGATAGAATCAATCAAAGAGGTGGCGTATTGGGTGCCATGGAAAGAATGTATCAACGAACTAAAATTCAAGAAGAAAGTCTTGCTTATGAAACCAAGAAGCATAATGGAGAAATTCCCATTATTGGGGTGAATTCATTTTTGAATATGACTGAAGACAAAAATATCGATCAGCAAGCTATTTTTAGGTCATCCAATTTTGAACAAAATCTACAAATTAAGAATGTAACATCCTTCAAAAAAAGAAATAAAGAACAGTCAAAAACATATTTGAATCAACTTCAGCAAGCAGCCATAAACAATGAAAATATTTTTGCCATTTTGATGGAGGCAGTAAAATATTGCAGTTTAGGTCAAATTTCTAATGCCTTATACCAGATAGGGGGGAAATACAGCCGTAATTTGTAAAAAAGCAATACCTTTGGACCACCTCAAAAACGGTTAAATTACTTTAAATGAATACGGATAAAAATACGATCATTGGGTTTGTATTATTAGCAGGGTTATTCTTTGCTTATTTCTGGTTTACCAACAAACAACAAAACGAATTACAAGCATATCAAAAACATTACGACGATTCTGTAGCTATGGTAAAGGCGTCTGCCGATAAAGCAGCTGCTTTAAAAAATGCTTCAATGGTTGACAGTACTTTAAAAACTGCTATGACGGATACAGCAGCAGTGGATACTGTTAAAGAACAATTATTGGTGATCGAAAACGAAGTAGTTAAAGTTACTTTAACCAATAAAGGTGGTCAGGTCGCTAATGTTTTACTAAAGAACTATGTAAACCCTGATAAGCAACCAGTAGTTTTGGGAGATAGTACCATTTTGAACTATCCAATTAATATTGCTGCTAATCAATCTGCGCAAATCAATCAATTATATTTCCAGAATGCGCAAGTGCTTCCAGCTGAAAATGGTGTTCAAAAAGTAGCATTTACATTAACAACACCATCTGGTAATACGATCACCCACTTATTTAGCTTAGCACCTAAGCAATATAATATTGATTGGAAAATTCAATTGAACGGTGCAGATCAATTGTTGACCAATCGTCAATTGAATGTTTTATGGGAAGCACATTCATTTAAGCAAGAAAGAACTTTGAATTATGAGCGTCAGATGTCCAATATCTGTTTTTCAGAAGGCAAAGAGTTTGATTACATATCTAGTAAAACTACTTGGACTTTTGAAAAGCCGGTACAGTGGGTTGGATTGGTGCAACAGTTTTTCAATACCACTTTAATAACAAAGTCTGATTTTGCTAGCGGAAAAATAGATTGGCAAAGAAGAGTGGATAGCAGTAATTCTTTAGCTGCATTACAAGCTCAATTACAAACTAAGTTAGAAGGGAATAAAACGGAATTAGCGTTAGCATTATATTATGGTCCAAATGACATGAATATCTTAAAAACACAAGCGCCAGAGATGGATAAGATTGTGAATTTAGGTAGAGATTTATATTCTTTCGTAAGACCTATCAATAAGTATATTATTGGCCCAGTTTTTGATTTCTTTGCGGGATTTGTGAGCAATTATGGTTGGGTGGTATTATTGTTGACCATCTTTATTAGAGTGATCACATCTCCATTAACCTATTCTAGTTATTTAAGCAGTGCTAAGATGAAAGTCTTAAAGCCTGAATTAGATGAAGTGAAGAAAAAGTTTGGTGATGACCAACAAGGTTTTGCGATGGAGCAAATGAAATTATTTAGAGAAGCAGGGGTGAATCCTTTAGGGGGTTGTATTCCAGCCTTATTACAAATTCCTATCTTCTTTGCTTTGTATAGTTTCTTTAATGCCAATATTGCATTGAGAGGCCAAGCATTTTTATGGAGTAAGGATTTGTCTAGCTACGATGTGATTGCAACACTTCCTTTTACCATTCCAATGGGTTTTGGAAACCATATCAGCTTATTCACATTGACTGCTGTAATTACCAGTTTAATTATGTCTGTGTATAATATGGCAATGACACCAACACAAGATAATCCAGCATTGAAATATATGCCTTACATCTTCCCGGTGATGTTATTATTCATATTCAACAGTTTACCATCTGCCTTAACATGGTACTATACTGTTTCAAACATTGTTACTTTATTATTACAATTTGTGATTCAGAAATTTATCATCAACCATGATAAAATATTAGCAGAAATTCAAGTGAAGAGAAAAACTCCGAAAAAGAAAAGCAATTGGCAAACCAAATATGAGCAAATGATGGAAGCTCAAAAGAAAGTTCAAGCGTTAAAAGATAAAACTAAAAAATAATACCCCCTAAGAGGCCTTTTCGTTTAGGCCTCTTATTATTTTATTTTAATGAAGTATAAAATTACCCCCATAATTGTATACCTATTGGTTGCATTTGCGTCTAATGCGCAAACTAAAGTAGTAGGCGAGTGCAGCGTTCAATTTGTCATTGAGCAATTACAAAATCAATCCTGGCAACCATTAGGGCAGAAAATCGTTCAGGTAAAAGGCAATCAATGTAAAACAACATTGGTTACTCCAAAACTTCAACAAAGCATTATATTCTCTTCTCAAGAAGATTCTGCTATTGTATTAAAAGAAATTGGAGAGAGTAAGTTTTTTCAAAAAATAGTTTTTCCTCAAAAGAATCTACCTGTTTTGGTAACTATGAAAAAAATACATACGGATTCAGTGTCCAATATTGCTGGATATCCATGCAATGCGATACAGCTGGTATTTAGTGACGAAACAGTGTATGACGTATTGTATACTACTGCAATTATTCCAACGATCCCTTATTTTGAAATGGCATTTAAAGATATTCCAGGTTTAGTATTGTCCTATTCAATTACTACCAAGAAGGGTGTGTCGGTTAGATACAATGCCTCTAATGTAGATTTAAGTCCTATTACATTGAATCAATTTGAATTCAATAAGAATGAGTACCAGATAATTGATTAAAGAAAAATAAACCTAATTAAGGTTGTGTTGGAGAAGGTGTTTTGAATCTTGGTAACACCATTTTATATCTGTAAGGGATAACATAAGAAATATTACCCTTATTAAACTTCAAATAATTCGCATTGGATTTGTTGGCTGCCATTCCTTTGTATTCCAAACTTGATCTTAATGTGTAGAAAGTAGAAGTTTTTAAAGAAGTGGTACCTATATGCTTTAAACTATACTTTTCAGCAATACTACTTGTAGTAGATTTTGTTTCAGTACTGTTTAAAGCAACTGTACTTGCTTGTACCTGACTATTGGTAAAAACAATCAGAGCAACAATGAATAGTATTTGTTTGAAGGTACGCATGGTTATTACGAAGGTAAGTAAACTAAAAGATTCTTTAAAATAATATTTTTAACCCATTTTGGACTCAATGTGCAGAACAAAATATGGCCAAATCCAGTCTAGTAAGTATATTTATTATGATCATTATTAGAAAATACTTATAGTATAAGTTATTGAAAATCAATGATTAATTACTAAACCCTATAATCTAATCAACCATGTTCGAACCGCATAGAGACGAAGAAGGAGGAGATATCCAAGATTTATTACAGCGTTTTCAGAATTTAAAGAACGGAAGAGCCAATGCCTATATAGAGGAAGATGACTTTGAGCGCATTATTGAACATTTAGACGAAAAAGATGAGATAGCGGATGCTATTGAGGCAGCCAATATGGGATTGGACCAATACCCACATTCTGCTTTACTGATGATTAAAAAAGCAGATTTGTTATTAGCTACTAGAAAATACAAAGAGGCTTTACAGTTATTGGATGCAGCTACTTTATATGATCATAAAGAAATGAATCTGTTTATTTTAAAAACAGACGCTTATCTAGCATTGGATCAACCAGAAAAAGCGATCACACTTTTACAAGAAGCATTGCACTTGTTTGAAGGTGCAGAGAGAACAGAAGTATTATTTGAATTAGCAGATGTATATGATGATCATGAAGCATTTGATAAAGTATTTGATTGCTTGAAATTAATTTTAGAAGAAGATCCCAACAACGAAGAAGCATTGTATAAAATATGTTTTTGGACAGACTTTACAGGTAGAAACGAAGAAAGTATAAGATTACACGAAAGCATTATTAATGATCAACCATATAGTGCTTTGGCTTGGTTTAATTTAGCTGCTGCCTATCAAGGATTGAAATTATATGAAAAAGCGATTGATGCTTACCAGTATGCTATTGTGATTGATGAAAAGTTTGATTATGCATACCGCAATATGGGAGATGCTTTTTTGCGTTTGAGAAAATACAAAGAAGCTATTGAAGCTTTAGAAAAAGTATTGGAATTATCCAGACCAGAAGATGTTATTTACGAAGCGATTGGCCATTGTTATCATAGAATGAAAAACTATGCACAGGCAAGATTTCATTATAAAAAAGCGGTACACTTAAATCCTGATGACAGTAGATTGTATCAAAAAATTGCAAGTACCTATATGCAAGAAGGTCATTGGGAAATGGCTATTAAGCAAATGGAACATGCTCTTAGAATTCACAAGCATATCAATGAATATTATATACAGTTAGGAGAGTGTTATATGCAAATTGGCCAATATGTAGAAGCAGCTGGATATTTTGGAACGGTGGTTGCTAATAAGCCAAAGCAGATTGCGGGTTGGGAGTATTTAATTAGAAGTTTAATGGCCAATGATCAATTAGATGCTGCTTTGGAACAAACGGAGTTAGCTTATATATCTACACAAGGTAAAACCGTATTCATATATTATAGAAGCGCCATTTTATTTAAAATGGGTAAATCAAACGAAGGGTTATTACAATTAGAAATGGCCTTATCAAAGTCCGCTAAATGGTTAAATAAATTTGTGAAATTTTATCCAGAAGTAGTGCAAGATGCTAAAGTAATGACTTTGCTCAGTCAATACAAAAAGAGCAAGAAGAGCAAGGGTTCTTGATGAATTTTAAATTAACTTTGCACAAAATATCTTCAACATGAATTTTAATTTAAGTCAAATTCCGGAAAGAACGGCTCAACCAAGACAACATGGTTTAACGATGGTAATGGATAAAGGATTGAGTTACGGGGAAGTGGAAAACTTTATTAGTGTAGGGAAACCTCATACAGATATCGTAAAATTAGGATTTGGTACGTCTTTTGTCACACCTAATTTAAGAAAGAAGATAGAATTATATCAAAGTCATAATATTCCCGTGTATTTTGGTGGAACCTTATTTGAGGCTTTTTTGATTCGAAATCAAATGGATGATTATATCGCTCTATGTAAAGATTATGGTATCAATGTGATTGAAGTAAGTGATGGATCAATAGAAATTCCACATACGGAGAAATGTGGTCATATCGAGAAGATTGCCAAATTTGCGAAAGTATTAAGTGAAGTGGGTAGCAAAGATGCTGCACATATCATTCCTCCGTATAAGTGGATCGAATTAATGAGTGCTGAATTAAATGCTGGCGCATCATATGTGATCGCAGAAGCAAGAGAAGCAGGGAATGTAGGTATATATAGAGGAAGTGGAGAAGTAAGAGAAGGATTGGTGCAAGAAATTTTAACTAAGATTCCGGCAGAAAAAATTATTTGGGAAGCCCCACAAAAAGCACAACAACTCTATTTCTTAGAATTGATAGGATGTAATGTAAACTTGGGTAATATCGCTCCTTCTGAAATTATTCCATTGGAAGCAATGAGAATTGGTTTAAGAGGGGATACTTTTCATTTATATTTAAATAAGTAATGGAACGCAAGTATGGATTAATTGGCTTTCCATTATCCCATTCTTTTTCTAAAGGATTTTTTGCAGAGAAATTTGCTAAAGAACATATTGTCAATACGCAATATGAAAATTACCCTATTGAATCTGTTGATCAGTTCCATCAATTGTGGCAGCATCAACCACAATTACAAGGAATCAATATTACCATTCCTCATAAGAAAGCTGTGATTCCTTTTTTAGATCATGCTTCTACTGTTGTTCATGCAATCAATGCATGTAATTGTATTCGTAAGTACAACGGGAAATTATATGGCTACAATACGGATGTGATTGGTTTTGAAAAATCATTAAAACCATTCTTGCAACCTCATCATCAAAAAGCATTGATATTGGGAACAGGTGGTGCAGCTGCAGCAGTAGCTTGGGTACTCGAAAAATTGGGTATCAATTTTAAATATGTATCTAGATCAGATAAAGGAGAAGGCATAATAAGTTATGATACTTTAAATGATGCTATTTTAAATGAACATCATTTAATCATCAATACCAGTCCTGTTGGGATGTTTCCAAATGTGAAAGAAGCGCCTGCGCTGCATTACGAAGTACTTACAGACAAGCACCATTTGTATGATTTAATTTATAATCCTGCTGAAACTTTATTTTTAACAAAAGGAAAAGAGCGTGGTGCAACTATACAAAATGGTTTAGAGATGCTGCATTTACAAGCTGAAGCAAGTTGGGAGATTTGGAATAGTGCTACACCCTTTGTGCAATAATATTTAATGTACTAATTTATTTTTCAAACAATATTTATTGTTTTCTTAAAAACTCAAAAAGTTGTGTAACTGCTTTTTGTCGATGACTAAAAGTATTTTTTTCTTCCATAGTCATTTCAGCAAAACTTTTATCAGCACCATCAGGTTTAAAAATGGGGTCATACCCGAAGCCTTTTTCTCCATGCATCGAATGTAAAATCTGCCCTTTACAAATACCTTCAAAATAATAAGTTTGTTCTTTCCAGATTAAACAGATCACTGTCCTAAATTGAGCGTTTCTGTTTTCCTGATTTTTTAACTGATCTAATACTTTATCAACATTAGCTTGAAAATTTCTATCCTCACCAGCATATCTTGCGCTTTTTACTCCAGGTGCTCCATTCAATGCTTCAATTTCTAATCCAGTGTCTTCACTAAAGCAATTGGTTTGAGTGATGTTGAAAATGGTTTTTGCTTTTTCTAAAGCATTTTCATTAAGTGTAACATGCGGTTCTGGAATATCGATATCGATACCTGCAGATTTCATATCAATGATAGTAAAATCAGGACCCACTAAAGATTGGATCTCTGCAATTTTATGCGCGTTATTTGTTGCAAAAATTAATTGGTACATAAGTAAAAATTACAACTCAAATATTTTCTTCAATACGGTCCAAAGCTTTGCTTTTTCTTGTTTTGCTTCAATCCCTGTTCCCTGCATGGTAGAGAGGGCATTGCTAAACAGAATATGCGTTTCACCTAAGGAATTTACTTTGTATAAAGTATTGGGAAGTTTTACTTTTAATTGAGTTGCATCCACTGCAAAAGATATCAATAATGTAGAGGGATATTCTTGCAAGATTTGGTGTAAACCAACAGGTTGTTTGCCTAGATTAATTAAAGCAACATCAGCAATCGTTAATCTACATGCATTTAAAATGGAAGTGAGTAAAATAAAATCCATTTCGTTTAAATGCACTGAATTAGGATCATGAACAATCACTGTAATTTTTTTATGATGCTCACCTAGAGATTTGATGGGGCCCACCCAGGCTTCTTGTTGAATAGGATCTGATGTAGTAGGCGTTTTAACTTCTACAATAGCTTTAGTGGTATTGTGCGAATCATCAATCACCACAAGATGTTCTTGATAAAGATTAACCAAATCGGCAGCAGAAAGTATCGTCTTTTCAGTGTTCATGAAATGGAAAATTAAATGAAAAGCAGCAATATGAAAAATAACACTTGTAAGTCTTTATTTTTTATCGTTTCTTTGTACCCAATATTGATACCCTTAAATAGTTAATGTATGTCTACTCCAACAATTCCAGTCATCCAAAACAAGCATCCAAAATTGCCTACTTATAACATGCATGAAATTGCCTTTGGTAAAAATTTTACCGATCACATGTTGGTAGCGGATTATGAAAATGGAGAATGGAAAAATGTAGTTATTAAACCATTTGAACCAATCCAATTGGATCCTTCTTGTGCAACATTGCATTATGGTCAAACTATTTTTGAAGGCATCAAAGCTTTTAAGAATAAAAAAGAGGAAGTAGTTATTTTTAGACCTGATCAAAATTTTATTCGTTTCAATTTATCTGCACAGCGCATGCAAATGCCAACAGTTCCAGAGTGGTTATTTATTGAGGGCATGAAACAATTGATTGATGTAGAAAGAGGATGGGTGCCTAATTTACCAGAATGTTCTTTATATATCAGGCCTTTCATGATTGCGACAGATCCTTTCTTAGGTGTAAGACCTTCGCAAACTTATAAGTTCATGATTATTCTAGGGCCAAGTGGAGCTTATTTTTCTGCTCCAATGAAAATTTTAATTGAACAACAATATACTCGTGCAACACCAGGTGGGGTGGGATTTGCAAAGAATGGTGGAAATTACGGAGGTAGTTTATATCCTGTTTCACTCGCACAACAAAAAGGGTTTGATCAAGTATTATGGACAGACGCCATCGAACACAAATATGTTGAAGAAGTGGGGATGATGAATGTCATGTTTGTAATTGATGGTAAAGTAATCACGCCAAGTGTGGATAGAGGAACAGTGTTAAAAGGAGTGACAAGAGCAAGCTCAATTGTGTTATTAAGAGATATGGGGTATGAAGTAGAGGAAAGAAATTTATCGGTTGCTGAAATTGTAGACGCACATAAAAAAGGTCTGTTCCAAGAAGT
>VFQS010000643.1_pt1 | contig 37111 bp, 39 predicted proteins | sample 3512361 | NCBI WGS metagenome assembly VFQS01 (sample SAMN10412375, study PRJNA504923) | tailings metagenome | isolation source: Relicate 1 Philex TSF3 active mining | place: Philippines
CCTGGGGGATGTAGGTGGTGGAGCCGTAGCTGCTGTTGAGGTCGCTGATCAGGCCCAGGCGCAGATCGGGCGGGCGGCTCGGGGCGGCGCTGGCCGGCGGATGCCTCAGGCCCAGGCAGCTCAGCCCGCCGCCCGCCGCTCCGGCGGCGGTGAGCTGCAGCAGCTGGCGGCGGCTCAGGGGCATGGGGCGCTGGGGAGACGGGTGCGGTCGACGGGCAGCATGGAGCATTCGCCCAGGCAACGCATCCCATGAAGATCGACGGCAAGGCCTGGCGCACGATCTGGCTGGAGCCCGATGGCCGCTCGATCGGGGTGATCGATCAGATTCAGCTGCCGCACCGCTTCACCACCCGCACGCTGCGCAGCTGCGATGAGGCGGCGGAGGCCATCCGCACGATGGTGGTGCGCGGAGCGCCGCTGATCGGCGTGACCGGCGCCTACGGCCTGATGCTGGCGTTGCAGGTGGATCCGAGCGATGCCGCGCTGGCGGCGGCGTTTGAGCAGCTCAATGCCACGCGGCCCACGGCGGTGAACCTGCGCTGGGCCCTCGAGCGGGTGCGCGATTGCGTGGCCCCGCTGCCGCCCGAGCAGCGGGCCGAGGCTGCCAAGGCGGAAGCGGCGGCGATCGCCGATGAAGACGTGGCCATGTGCGAGGCCATCGGCGAACACGGGCTTGCGATCTTCCAGCAACTGGCTGCGGCGCGACCGGCGGAACGCCAAGAGCAGCCGTTCAACGTGCTCACCCACTGCAATGCCGGCTGGCTGGCCACGGTGGACTGGGGCACGGCCCTTGCACCGATCTACAAGGCCCATCGCGCCGGCCTCAACATTCATGTGTGGGTGGATGAAACCCGCCCGCGCAACCAGGGCGCTTCGCTGACCGCCTACGAGTTGGGGCGGGAGGGTGTGCCCCACACCGTGATCGTGGACAACGCCGGCGGTCACCTGATGCAGCACGGCCAGGTGGATGCGGTGATCGTGGGCACCGACCGCACCACCCGCCGCGGCGATGTGTGCAACAAGATCGGCACTTACCTCAAGGCCCTCGCCGCCCACGACAACAACGTGCCCTTCTACGTGGCCCTGCCCGCCTCCACCATCGACTGGTCGATCGACGACGGTGTGGCCGAGATCCCGATCGAAGCGCGCGATGCCCGGGAGGTGACCCACATTCAGGGGCGCGCGGCCGGTGAGCTCGCCGTGGTGCAGCTCACGCCCGATGGCAGCGAAGGCTTCAATCCCGCCTTTGATGTGACCCCGGCCCGGCTGGTGACGGCGTTGATCACCGAACGGGGTGTGGCGCCTGCCAGCGAAGACGGTCTGCGCAACCTCTACGCCTGACGGTGAGCACGATGAGCGAACAGGATCTGCGCGAGCAGCTGGTGGCCGTGGCGCGGCGTATGCAGGCCAGCGGTATCAATCAGGGCACCTCCGGCAATCTTTCTGCGCGCATTCCCGGCGGGATGCTGATCACCCCCAGCTCATTGCCCTACGAGCTGATGCAGCCGGGCGATCTGGTGGCGCTGGATCTGGTGGGTAAGCCGCTGGTGGCTCCCGAGCCGGGCCGACCGCAACGGCGACCCTCCTCGGAATGGCGGCTGCACGCCGATGTGCTCGCCAACCGGCCGGAGGTGCAGGCGGTGTTGCACTGCCACTCGATTCATGCCACCGCCCTGGCTTGCCATGGCCGCGGCATTCCGCCTTTCCACTACATGATCGCCGTGGCTGGGGGGCACGACATTCGCTGTGCGCCCTATGCCACGTTCGGCACCCAGGAGCTCTCCGATGGCGTGGTGGAAGCGCTGCAGGGCCGGCTGGCCTGCCTGATGGCGCAGCACGGCCAGGTGGTGGTGGGCCCCACGCTCGAGCGTGCCCTGGCCCTGGCTGTGGAGGTGGAAACGCTGGCCCGCATCTATCTGCAGGCCAGGGCCATTGGCGAACCGCCGCTGCTCACTGCCGACCAGATGGAGCAGGTGCGTCATCAGTTCCGCACGCTGCTCTACGGCCACTGATCGGCTGGGGGCTCGCTGGTCCGGTTCGCTACTGCAGTTGAGGCCTCCGCTCCACCCAGAGACCAAGGGTGATCGAGCTAACGGTGAGCAGCAGCACCAGCGCCCAGGGTCAGGCCCAATGCCGTGAACAGGTTCACGGATGAGCGCCAGATGGTTGCGGGACGCGTCCGCTCTGGGCCAGCAGCAGGCCGGTGCCACCGGCCAGCAGCACCAGAGCGAGGCAGAACCCGGTCCAGGTGGGCAGGCCCCAGCTCGACACCGCCAACGGCGCGACCACCGTGACCACCCCACCCGCCAGGAAGGGTTGCAGCAGCAGTTGTTTGAGCGAGAAGGCCGGGAGTGCCTGGCTGTGGTCGTCGGGGTCAGCCATGCGCAGCAGCAGCAGGCCTGAGGCCGCCACGCCGGTGGCCTGCCCGAATTCCAGCACCGCCCGCTCGAACCAATCGGCCGGCAGCAGCCGGGGGGCCAGCAGCAGCGTCACCGCCAGGTTCCAGGTGAGGCCCCCCACCGCCAGCACGGTGAGCGGCAGCCAGTCGGCTGCCAGCAGGGCCAGATTCAGGCAGGCGGTGGCGGAGGTGATCAGCAGATCGGCCGAGAGGGTACCGATCTCGCTCTGAATCGGTGCCGAGGCCCAGTGGCTGCGGCCACTGCGCTCCAGCAGCCAGCGCACCAGCAGCGAGCCGATGATCGCCAGTGGGAACACGGGCAGGGATCGCCCCACCTCGGCCACGCCACCGCCGATGGCATCGGTGCCCAGGCGCAGCAGCGCCAGCAACAGCACGCCGATCAGCACCGCGCTGCCCACCAGGGCGAGGTTCACGGCCCAGGCTGCCCAGGCAGGTTGGCCCGGAGCTGACGCTTGTGGTGTGGAGCCGGGCAGCGGCGCGGTCCCGAGCGCCGAGCCTGGCTGGTTCTGGGCCAGCAGCCAGCCCCGTTGGCGGCCGATCACCACCACCACGCCTCCCACCAGGGTGGAACTGAGCAGCCCCACGGTGGCCATGGCCAGGCCGAGGTCTTGTCCGCCCGGAAAGCCGAGCGCGGCGTAGCTGGGGCCCATGGCGGCAGCGGAGCCATGGCCGCCCTCGTAGGCCACCTCAATCAGGCAGGCCATCACCGGACTCACCCCCAGCCACGGCTGCAGCACCAGCAGCACCGCCAGCCCTCCCACCACGTATTGCCCGAAGGCGAGCACGAGCGCCAGCGACACCTGACCGCTCACCGGCCGCCACAGGCCTTCAAGCTTCGGCAGGGGTTTGCCCAGCATCAGCGAACCGAACACCAGGGTGAGCAACACCAGTGGCAGGCCGCCCCAGAGCTCCATCAGGTGCTGCGGCAGCAGGGGCAGCGGCCCGGCCGGTGCCACCAGCAGGCCGATCAGACCTGCCACCAGGGCTTCCGGTACCCCCCAGAGACGCAGATTCAGCCGCCGGCCGATGCGGCGCCCCGCGGCCAGGATCAGGCTGAGCACACCACCGGCCAGCGCCAGCCAGGCCGCCCCCTCCAACGTATCGAGGCTCCAGAGGGTGGGCAGCAGTTCGCTCATCGCCGCCCCTTCACAGCTGGAAGTGGTGGCGGAAGAAGGCTTCGGTGGCCTCCAGCACCTGGATCTGGGTGGCGCCCTTGCGGAAGCCATGGCCCTCATCCGGGAAGAGGTGCACCTCCACCGGGATGCCGTTGGCCTTCAGGGCCGCTGCCATCCGCTCGGTTTGCTCCGGTGGCACCACCAGATCGTCGAGGCCCTGGAAAAAGATCACCGGACAGCGGATGCGTTCTGCATGCTGCAGCGGTGATCGCGCTTCGTAGGTGGCCTTCGCTACGGGCCAGGGGCCCACGAGGCTGTCGAGATAGCGGGCCTCAAATCGGTGGGTATCGGCGGCAAGGGCGCTCAGATCGCCAACGCCGTAGCGACTGGCGCCGGCCCGGAAGGTGGAGGTGAAGCAGAGGGCGGCGAGGGTGGTGAACCCGCCGGCGCTGCCCCCTTCGATGGCGATGCGTTCAGCGCTGGCGAGGCCCCTGGCCACCAGGGTCTCGGCGGCGGCCGCACAGTCGGCCACATCCACCACGCCCCACTGGCCATCGAGACGTTCGCGGTAAGCGCGGCCGAAACCGGTGGAGCCGCCGTAATTCACATCCACGACGCCCCAGCCGCGCGACGTCCAGAACTGGATGCCCAGGCTCAGGCCGGTGCGGGCCATGCTGGTGGGGCCGCTGTGGCCCTTCACCAGCAGGGGTGCTTCGGGCTGGCCTCCACCGGCGGGCGGGTAGTACCAGGCGTGGGTGCGCTGGCCGCCGTGGCCGCTGAACCAGAGCGCCTCTGCCCGGCTGATCGCTTCGCTCGGCACGGGGCAGGGTGCGGCGGGCTGATGACGCCATTGGCCCGTGCTGAGCTCAAGCTCCAGCAGGCCGGAGGGATCCGTGGCGCTGCTGGCCACGCAGGCGAGCCTTCCGGCTTCAGCGCAGAGATCCGCCAGATCGGTGAACGGCGTTGCGATCGTTTGCCAGGCCGCGGAACCATCGGGCTGGGAGGGCAGTGCGAGTGCTCCCAGCTCCCAGGAGCCTTCGCGGCAGCAGAGCGCCAGCAGCTGCTCCCCATCCCAGGCATGGGTGCTCATGCCAAACACCCATTGGGGCATGCCAAAGTCCGCCTGCACCGGCAGCAGTGGCTGCCACTGGGGGATCGCAGCGGTGGTTCCTTGGGTGTCGGCTCCATCGGCCCCCGCCCAGCGCTCCAGGTTCCAGAAGCCGCTGCGGTCGTTGCTCACCACCAGATCCGTGCCGGCCCAGATGGGCTGAAACACCGAGCAGCCCTGATCGTCTGCCGGGCTGGAGCCGGCCACCGCCCGCCCTGAACTGAGGCTGCCATCGGCCTGGATCTCCGCCAGCCACAGCTGGCTGCGCTCCCAGGGCATGCAGGGCTGCTGCCATTCCACCCAGGCCAGCTGCCGCCCGCTCGGGCTGAGGGCCGGGTAGCCGCAGAAATCCACCGGGCTGTGCAGGGGCTGGGGGTCGCCGCCCAGCAGAGACACCTCCACCAGCTGATCGCGCCCGCCTGTCTCCAGCACACCGATCCAGCGGTTGCCGGCCGCATCGATCAGGCCACCACCGAGCGCCCCGGGAAAGCGGCCGTCGCTCCCGGGTGCGGTGAGCCGCTGCGGCTGCGCGTCGCCGCTGAGGGAGAGCCGCCAGAGGCAGCGATCGTCGTCATGCACGAACACCGCCACGGGTTCGCCGCTGCTCAGGCGGCCGATCGCGCAGGCGCCACCGCCGTACTCATGCACCCGGCAGCGCAGGTTCCATGACCCCGGCGTCAACTCCTGCGGGTCCTGATCGGAGCTGCGGCGGGCCATCAAGGTGGTGCGGCCCTGCTCCTGGGGGCGCTGCTCCAACCAGTAGAGAACGCCCCCGAGCAGCCTGGGTTCCTTGAGGCTGGGGGTCTTCCCCAGGACCAGCTCAGCGGACAGGGGGGCAGAGCTGGTGTGCACCGAAGCCATTCAGCGATGGCTCCTAGAATCGCCTGAACGAAACCGCCAGCGAGGACCAGCTTTGGCCAGCAGCTTCGCCAGATTGGCGCGCACCGCCGAAAATGCAGGCCGGCTGCAGGTGTCGAAGGAGCCGGTGGAGTCTCCTCCGTACGACATCCACACCCTGGGCGATCAGGTGCTGCGCACCCCGGCCAGGCGCATCGGCAAGGTCGACGACAGCATTCGCTCGCTGGCCCGCGACATGTTGGTGAGCATGTATGCGGCTCGCGGCATCGGTCTGGCGGCCCCGCAGATCGGTGAGCCGCTGCAGCTGTTGGTGATCGATCTGGAGATCGAGGATCCCAAGAGCCCGCCGCTGATCCTGATCAATCCGGAAATCACCGCTGTGGGCGGCAGCCTCTGCACCTATGAGGAGGGCTGTCTCAGCATCCCCGGTGTGTATCTCGATGTGGTGCGCCCCAGCGTGGTGGATGTGACCTATCGCGATGAGATGGGCCGGCCCAAGCGGATGAAGGCGGATGGCCTGATGGCGCGTTGCATTCAGCACGAGATGGACCATCTCAATGGTGTGTTGTTTGTCGATCGCGTCACCGATCACGACAAGCTGCGCGAGGGGCTCGGTGAGAAGGGCTTCAATCCAGCCGATGTGCACGCGATCGCCTGAGGTCCTCCAGTCATGCCGATGAAACCTCTGGCCGGAGTGTTCCTGGCCCTGGCCTGTCTGCTCGGAATCGCGGCAACCGGCTCGGTGTTTGAGCTCGCCTATGGCGATCCCGACCTTGGGGTCTCCACCACCCGCCTGATCCTGGGCCTGGCCCTGCCCGGCACGGTGCTGAGCCTGCTGGTGGCGATCCGGATCAACAAGCCGGCCTGAGGGGGCTGGCATCGCCGCCCGGCACTTCTACGATCGCCTGGCTGCATGCCTGCGTCTGTGATTCATTCGGTTCGCACCCTCGCTGCACTGCTGCCTCTGGCCGGTGCCCTGGCACTGCTCGCGCCTGAGCCCGCTGCGGCCAAGGCGCTGTTCGAAGCGGTGGAGGTGGATCAGAGCAAGTTCGTGATCGTGTCGGCGCCGATCGGTGATGGCAGCCGCGCCCAGCTCAACATCTACGAGCAGCGCTCGCAGGCCAGGCCTTGCTACGCCGTGCAGGGCAGCAACCCGGCTGTGGTGGATCCCCTGCTGTCCACCTTTGACTTCACCGGGATCTGTAACCGTTTCATCGACGGCAACGGCTATTCGCTGCGGATCGGTGACAGCGATCTGGGCACCGTGTATCGCCTCAGTGTGGTGAAGGAATCGGGCGATACCCTGCTGATGGCCCTGCCCACCAAGCCTGGTGCCGGCCCCGAGCTGGTGGTGGCCCGCAGCGGTGGCACGGCCAATGGATTTCTGCTGCTGGTACCCGAGCCGGGCTGGAAGCTGATGCGCCGTCAGTTTGGTGGTCGCACCCTCGGTCACGTCTACGTGTATCGCGCTGACTGGCCTCAGGCGGCCGCTGCAGCCACCAGCCCGGCTGCCCCTGCAGCGGTGCCGCCGGTTCCGGCTGCCGGCAGCTGAGGGGCTGACAAGGCACTTGCTACCATCGTCAAACTGCACAGATTCTTGATCGGTTTATGACCCAGGTCACCGTCGGCGAAAACGAGGGCATTGAGTCGGCGCTGCGCCGTTTCAAGCGCCAGGTGTCCAAAGCCGGGATCTTCGCCGACCTCAAGCGCCTGCGTCACCACGAAACCCCCACCGAGAAGTACAAGCGCAAGGCTCAGCAGCGCCGTCGCCGCCGCTGATCAGCTGCGACAGACACCCCACGGGGCCCTTGGCGGAAACCGGTGTTTTTACCGGTTTCCGCTTTTTTGTGACCTGTTGATGATGGGATCACTCCCCGCTGAGGTGTCCCATGAAGCAGCTGATGCAGGTTCTCAACCGCTGGTTCGGTTCGAGTGTTGGCAATGCCTTCGGTAATCCCCTGGAGGAGCGTCAGCACCAGCCCCCGCTGGTGGGTGTGCAGCCCTACCGCGATCAGCCCCTGCGGCACTGATCTGATCAAAGCTGCGGTAACTGAGGGCCTCGGCAATGGCCGAGGCCTCCACGGTTGGGTGGTCGCCCAGATCGGCAATGGTTCGCCCCACTCTCAGCACCCGCTCGGCGGCCCGCGCGCTCAGGCCCCGTTGATCGATCGCCGCCTGCCACAGGTCGAGGGCTTCAGCACCGATGGCACCGCACTGGCGTAGGTCCCGCGCACTCAGTGCGCTGTTGCTCACCCCTTCAGGGTTGCGCCTGAGCATGCGTTCGCGCGCCGCCTCCACCCTGCCGCGCACCACGGCACTGGCTTCGCCGCTGCTGGTGCCTCGGAAGCCAGCTCCGAGGGTGCTCCCTTCCAGACGCCGCATCACCACCTGCAGGTCGATGCGATCGAGCAGCGGACCTGAGAGACGGCCCCAGTAGCGCTGCTGTTGCGCGGTGCCGCAGCTGCAGGTGCGTTCCGGATCCCCCGCCCAGCCGCAGGCGCAGGGATTGGTGGCGGCCACCAGGTTCACCGTGCAGGGAAAGCGCAGCCGCTGCCGGGCTCGGCTCAGCCACAGTTCCCCCTGCTCCAGGGGCTGGCGCAGCTGATTGAGCACGTCGCGGCGGAATTCCGCCAGCTCATCGAGAAAGAGCACACCCCGGTGGGCCAGGGCCAGTTCCCCCGGCCGCAGCCTGGCGCCGCCTCCCACCAGCGCGGCACTGGAGCAGCTGTGATGCGGGCTGCGGAACGGCCGTTGCTGCAGCAGGTCACCGTGTGGCGACAGCAGTCCAGCCACGGAGTAGAGCTGGGTGAGTTCGAGCCGCTCCGCCCGGCTGAGTTTGGGCAGCAGGCCTGGCAGGCAGCGCGCCAGCAGGGTTTTTCCGCTGCCGGGTGGGCCCACCAGCAGCAGGTGGTGGCCACCGGCAGCGGCCACCTCGAGGGCTCGCCGGCCATGCAGTTGCCCCTGCACGGCGGCCAGATCACCGAGCGGCTCCGGCTCCGCCTGCAGCGCCTCAGCGTCCGTTGGCCGGACCGTCTGGGTGGCGCGATCCGGGTCCTGCAGCCAGTGCAGGGCCTCGCTGAGGCTGCTGGCCACCACCAGCGGCAGCGACTCCACCAGCGCGGCTTCGCGCTGGTTGGCCTGCGGCAGCAGCAGGGCCCGTGCCCCATGCCGCTGGGCCGCCAGGGCGAGGGCCACCGCTCCGCGTACCGGTCGCAGTTCACCCCCCAGGCCCAGCTCTCCAGCGCACCAGATCCCGTCCAGCCGTGTGGGATCCAGCTGCCCGCTGGCTGCCAGCACGGCCAGGGCGATCGGCAGGTCGAAGGCGGGGCCTTCCTTGCGCAGATCCGCCGGGGCCAGGTTCACGATCACCCGAGTGAGGGGCATGCGCAGATGGCTGTTGCGGATGGCTGCCCGCACGCGTTGTCGCGATTCCTGGACGGCTGCATCCGCCAGGCCCACCACCTGCAGCCCAGGGAGCCCGGGCGCAATATCCACCTCCACGGCGACAGCCCGGGCCTCAAGCCCCACCAGGGCAGCTCCGCTGCATCGTGCCAACATCGGGCTCACTGAAACCTGCAGTGGTGAAATGCCACCGCTGTTTCATCGCTGCCCGGTTTTCACCCCCACCCCCAACAGCCACCGCTGATGGCCGACTCCGCCGCCACACCGCCGAACGACACGATCTTCGGGCGCATCCTGCGTGGTGAGATCCCCTGTGATCAGGTCTATGCCGATGAGCAGTGCCTGGCCTTCCGCGATGTGGCTCCCCAGGCACCGGTGCACATCCTGGTGATCCCGCGGGAGCACGTGGTGAATCTGGCGGAGGCGGGCGATCAGCACGAGCAGCTGCTGGGCCATCTGCTGCTGGTGGCGGCCAAGGTGGCCCGTCAGGAGGGCCTGAGCGGCTTCCGCACCGTGATCAACAGCGGTGAGGAGGCCGGCCAGACCGTCTTCCACCTGCATGTGCACGTGATCGGTGGCCGTCCGCTGGCCTGGCCGCCGGGCTGAGGTACAGCCGGCGAGAATGGGGTGATCTGAACGCCGTCATGAACCCCCTGCAGGCCTTCCGCAGTCAGCTCGGCAAGCTGCGGCGCCTCGCCCAGCCCTACTTCCTGCCGGTGGAGGACACCAGCGGCTGGCAGTTCCTGCTGTTGATCGTCGCCCTGCTCACGGTGGTTGTGGGCAGCACGCTGCTGCTGCTCACGGCCGTTGTGGCCGCCAGCGGAGCCCTGATTCCTGAGCTGCAGGCGCGCTTCCTGCCGGGAGTGCCGCAACAGGTGGCGGCCATCTGGGCCAGCCCGGCCGGGCCGGTGGTGATGGTGCTGTTCGTGGCGGGCCTGATCTGCTTCGGGGCGCTGCGCAGCAAGCTGCGCCAGGGGCGCTGGCTGCCCTGGCTGTTGATGGGGGTGATCACGCTGCTGATCCTGGTGATCAACGGCATCAATGTGGGCATCAGCTACATCGCTCGCAATGTTGACAACACCCTCGTGGCCTATAAGGCCGATGAGTTCTGGCAGGTGGTGGCGATTTATGCCTTCTGTCTGGTGCTCGCTCTGCCGATTCGTGCCCTGCAGAGTTATCTGATCCCCAAGCTTGGCCTGCTGTGGCGGGAGTGGTTGAGCGGCCGTTTGCTCAATCGCTATCTCAGGAATCGTGCCTATTACGTTCTCAACCCCAACGATGAGACCGCCGAAGAGATCGATAACCCAGACCAGCGGATCTCTCAGGATGCGGCCAGCTTCACCGGCACCAGTCTGAGCGTCACGGTTGAGATCGTTTCGGCCCTTCTCACCTTTGTGAGCTTCATCGTGGTGCTTTGGACGATCAGCACCAAGCTGGCTCTGTGGCTGCTGGTGTATTCGCTGGGTGGTACGGCGGTGATCGTGTTCGCCAGCCGCAAGCTGGTGGCCCTGAACTACGACCAGCTGCGGCTGGAGGCCGATTTCCGCTACGGCCTGGTTCACATCCGCGACAACGCTGAATCCATTGCCTTCTATCGCGGCGAGCAACAAGAGTCGCGTGAGGCGGTGCGGCGCCTGGATGGGGCAATCCGCAATTACGACAAGCTGATTGTCTGGGAAGCGCTGATCAGTGTGATTCAGCGCTCCTATGACTACTTTTCGCGTTTCCTGCCCTGGCTGGTGATCGCACCGATCTATTTCGCCAAGGAGGTGGATTTCGGCGTGTTCGGCCAGGCCAGCATCGCCTTTTCCCAGGTGCTGTTCTCGGTGAGCTACATCGTGAACAACATCGATCGCCTGGCTGCATTCTCTGCTTCGATCAGCCGCTTGGAGGGCTTCCAGGGCAAGGTGGAGTCGATCAACCGCTCTGAGGCCCAGCGCGAGCTGCTGGCGGAGGAGTCGTCGCGGGCGGCCCGCTCGCTGTTGGTGCGCCATGTGGATCTGGTGCCGCCGGGCAGCGATCGCCGTTTGATTCACGACCTCAGCCTTGAGGTGGCCCCCAGCCAGCGGGTGCTTGTGGTGGGCCCGAGCGGCTGCGGCAAGACCTCGTTCCTGCGCCTGGTGAGTGGTCTCTGGCCCCCCAGTGCCGGTGAGGTGGAGCGCCCGCCCCTCTCTGAGCTGTTGTTCATCCCCCAGAAGCCGTACATGATTCTGGGCAGCCTGCGCGAGCAGCTCTGTTACCCCCAGGATCCGCAGCGCTTCAGTGATGAGCACCTGCGCAGCGTGCTCGAGGAGGTGCGCCTCGGCGCCCTGGTGCAGCGCTACCCCGATTTCGACATCAAGCAGGATTGGCCGCGGCTGTTGTCGCTCGGTGAACAGCAGCGCCTGGCCTTCGCCCGCCTGCTGCTCAATTCACCGCGGTTCGTGGTGCTCGACGAGGCCACCAGCGCCCTCGACGTGAGCACTGAGCAGCACCTCTATGAGCTGCTGGCCCAGCGCGAGATGGCGTTTGTGAGCGTGGGCCACCGCCCCACCCTCAAGAACTTCCACAACCTGGTGCTCGAGCTCGACGGCCAGGGCGGCTGGAAGCTGATTCCCGCCGCCAGCTATACCTTCAACTCCGGCGTCTGATCCCCACGATGAGCTCCACCACCGACACCACTTCAGGCAGCGCCACCCCGGCCACCAGCGCCACCACCAACGACGTGCCTGCCTTCGGCTGGAGCGCCTATGCCGAGCGGGTGAATGGCCGCTTCGCGATGGTGGGTTTTGCGGCCGTGCTGCTGGTGGAGGCGATCAGCGGCGACACCTTCCTGCGCTGGGCCGGTTTCGTCGGCTGATCGGCCCCGCTCGGCTCAGGGCAACTCCAGCAGATCCACCTGCCACAGACCGGCGCGGCTCACCTCCACCGCCAGCACCCGGCCATCGGCGCTGAGGCTCACCCGTTGCGGCACACCGGCCGGCTCGATCGGCACCGTCTGCGAGGCCTGCAGGGAGCGCCGATGGAGCACGAGCTCGCTGCGATCACCACGCTGGCGCACCAGAGCAAGTCGCTCGCCCCGTTGATCCACCGCCACGCTGATCGGCAGGCTGTCGGGCCGGTTCAGGCCCGGCAGCGGCACTGGTGCATTGCGGCGACGATCGATCAGCTGCACCTGAGCCCGGCTGCCAGCGCGGGTGCTGATCAGCGCCAGCCAATCGCTATTGAGGGATGGACTCTGGCTGTCGCCCAGGCCGCTCAGTGGTTGATTCAGCCCCTGAATGGGCTGCGGCCCCGCCTGGCAGCCGGCCAGCAGCAGGCCGAGCACACCAGCCCCGATCCAGGTTCCTCGGCTCATGGCGGGCCACCGCCGCTTTCGCGCAGGCCGGGCGGGCGATCCGGTTCAAGCATGCCCGCGAGGCTGAACACCTGCACTCGCCGACTGCCGCCGTTGATCAGTGCCAGGGCGATGCTCTGGCCGTCGGGGGCCAGGCTCAACTGCTGGGGCTCCTGACCGGCCGGAAGAAACAGCGGATGCTGCTGGCCGGTGGCCCGGTCTTCGATCACAGCCTGGCGCCGTCCCCCTTGCTGCACCAGCAGGGCCAGATAGCGACCATTCCAGCTGAGCGACGGTGAGCTGTGGGGTTGTCGGTTGCGCAGGTGACGCAAGGGCAGCACCTGGCCCGTGCGGCGCTCCTGCAGCACCACCGTGGTGCGCCCCCCGCGTTCGGCCAGGCTGGCCAGAAGACGCCCATCGCCACTGAGGGCAGGCTCCTGGCGGGATTCAGCACCCAGGCCGGTGGGCGTTGCGGATTGCCGGCTGAGTGGCAACAGGGCACAGCCACTCAGCCCAAGCACGAGCAGTGCGGCAGCGCCGAGCCGCGGATCAGTCGTCGAAGCGCGAGCTGTTGTCGCGTGGGGCGGCGCTGCCGGGGCTGTTGTTGCGGCTGGAGGGGGGAACGGGGCGGAATTCGGCATCGCTCACGCCGGCATCGCTGGCAGTGCTGCTTGGCGGGCGGTAAGGCGTGCCCTGGGGCTTGTCCATGGGGCGCTCACTCGCACCGGGACGACGGCTGGAGCGCGGCATCGGTTCAGCGGCTGCGGCCGGCCTGGTGCCGCGTCGTGTTTCGTCCCGGTCCTGGCGGCGGGCACCGAAGTCACGCCCTGAGGTCTCGGCCGGGGCGCTGCCAGCGCGATAGCGAGCCGCCGCCGGAGCGGCCTCACGGCGTTCGCTGCGGTTATCCCATTCATCGCGGGAGGCCGCCCGCTCGGGGATGGCGGCACGGGCAGGAGCCCGGCGGGGGCGATAGAGGTCATCCTCATCGCGCTCGCTGTAGCCCTCTTCGCGGGAGCGGATCCGCCGGCGCAGCGGCTGTGGTTCATCGAAGCGATCCACCTCGTCGCGCCAATCGCGGCCGCCACCCATGCGGGGCTTGGGCTGCGGTTCGTCGTCGTCTTCGAAGAAGGAGGAGCGACGCGCCTGCTCGGTGGTCACCCCACGCAGGCGCACGCTTTCGTAGGCGAAGAACACCGTGGTTCCGGCCAGCAGGAACTGGCCGAACTGCAGGATCGGGTCGAGTCGCCAGCCCTGGAAAAACAGAATGCCGCCACAGAGCAAGCCCACGGCGGCGAAAAACACGTCGTAATCGCGGGCCAGAGCGGGCTTGAAGCTCCTCATGAAATAGAGGAACGCTCCACCCACGGCCAACACGATCCCAACAATGCTGGCCCAATTCAGGCTGGCGTTGACCACGGATCGCAGCTCTCGTTCAGGTCACTGTAGGCCGGGAGTCGAGAGTCGCTGAGCTGGTTGAGATGCCGCAGAACTCAGAGCTTGCGGTCGACGCGATCGTTCTGGCTGATCAGGATCACCGCGATGGTGATGGGAATGACCACGATCACCGCACCCCACACGAGGCTGCTCAGGAAGTTGGCGAGGGAGGGGGTCATGGCTGTGACGAATCCGCCCGGGATCCTAGGCAGCGATGGCCGCTTCCTACGATCACATCACTGCTGCTTAGAGCTTTGTGACGGGGAGCCTTGCCCTGGTGGGATCGGAGATGGCGGCGGGATCACAGGCGGACACCCTGGCGCTGCTGCGGCAGGTGCTGCCCCCCCTGCAGCTGGTGCTCGGCCTGTTGCTCTCCGCCTGGACCCTGCTCTTCCTGTTTCGCATCGTGCTCACCTGGTATCCCCAGGTGGATCTCAGCCAGGGGCTGTGGCGGGTCGTGGCCATCCCCACCGAACCGCTGCTCGCCGGCACCCGCCGGCTGATCGCACCGATCGGCGGGGTTGATGTGACCCCTGTGATCTGGTTGGGATTGATCAGCCTTGTGCGTGAACTGCTCGTGGGTCAGCAGGGCCTGATCACCCAGATGATGCTTCGCGCCAGTGTGCTGCCGGCTTAGGCCGGAGGCAGCATCTCCTGCTCCACGAATTTGGTGTGGACGTCGCCCGCCTGGAATTCGGGGCGATCCAGCAGCTGGAGGTGGAAGTCGATCGTGGTGGGGATGCCGGTCACGGCACACTCCGAGAGGGCCCGGCGCAGCCGCCTCAGGGCATGGTTGCGATCGGTGCCCCACACGATCAGCTTGCCGATCAGTGAGTCGTAGAAGGGCGGGATCTCGTAGCCGGTGTACACGTGGCTGTCGAAGCGCACGCCGGGGCCGCCCGGCGGCAGCCAGCCGGTGATCTTGCCCGGGGCAGGGCGGAAGTTCTGGCGGGGATCTTCGGCGTTGATGCGCACCTCGATCGCGTGGCCGGTGAGCTTGATCTGCTCCTGGCTCACTGAGATCGGCTCGCCGCCGGCGATGCGCAGCTGCTCCGCGATCAGATCGACCCCGGTCACCATCTCGGTCACGGGGTGCTCCACCTGAATGCGGGTGTTCATCTCCATGAAATAGAAGTGGCCGGTGCGATCCACCAGGAACTCCACGGTGCCGGCGCCTTCGTAGCCGATCGTGCGCGCCGCAGCCACAGCAGCGTCTCCCATCTGGCGCCGCAGATCGGCATTGATCGCCACGCTGGGGGCTTCCTCCAGCAGCTTCTGGTGGCGGCGCTGAATCGAGCAGTCGCGCTCGCCCACATGCACCACGTTGCCGTGGCGATCGGCGAGCACCTGCACTTCCACGTGCCGGGGCCGGTCGATGAATTTCTCCATGTAGAGGCCGGGGTTGCCGAAGGCGGCTTCCGCTTCACCCTGGGCGGCCTTGAACAGGTTCTCGAGCTGATCCGCGCTGGGCACCAGGCGCATGCCCCGGCCGCCGCCGCCGGCAGTGGCCTTGATCATCACCGGGTAACCCATGGATTCGGCCAGCGCACGGGCCTGGTCCACGCTCTCCAGCAGGCCCTCGCTGCCGGGGATGGTGGGCACCCCCACGCTCTGCATCGTGGCCTTGGCCGTGGATTTGTCGCCCATCGAGCGGATTGATTCCGGCGATGGGCCCACGAAGGTGATGCCGTGAGCGGCGCAGATCTCGGCGAACTTGTCGTTCTCAGCCAGGAACCCGTAGCCCGGGTGGATGGCGTCGGCGCCGCGGGAGGTGGCGGCGGCCAGGATGTTCGGAATATTGAGGTAGCTCTTGCTGCTGGGTGCATCGCCGATGCACACCGCCTCATCGGCGAGCTGAACGTGCAGGGCGTTGCGATCCACCGTGCTGTACACAGCCACAGTGGGGATGCCGAGTTCGCGGCAGGTGCGCAGGATGCGCAGAGCGATTTCGCCACGGTTGGCGATCAGCAGTTTGCCGATGGGCATCCAGTGGCAGGCCGGCAGATCCGGCAGCGCAGGCCGCAGGGGACTGTATCAGTGCTCACCAGGGTGAATGCCGCCAGGCTGATGGGTATAGTTCCGTGGCGGCGCTACGGCGACGTCAGCCCTCACGCCTGATGCCCGGATCCCTCCCGATCTGTGCACAGACGACCAAACCCCCGATTCAGACAGCCTTGTGCTGCCGAATCAACAACCACGCGGATGTGGTGGAATTGGTAGACACGCACGTTTGAGGGGCGTGTGACTTCGGTCTTGCGAGTTCAAGTCTCGCCATCCGCACTGATCAAGTTCTCCAGCAGGTCATCCGTGTGACCCAGCCCGGCGGCTTCCCTCCTCCCGCCAGGGCAGTGCGATTCAGCCCAGCTGATGCCGCGATTGTGCTCGTGTGCAACGGGCCGGGTGAGCTCAGCACCTGGGTCCGCCCGCTGGCGCAGCGGCTGCACCGGGAACTCTCCATGCGGCCCCTGGATTCGGAGGCCCCGATCAGCCTGCAGCTGGTGCTCGTGCCCTGCCCGAATGCCACCGGCATCGAGCATCAAGTGGCGGAGGGCATGGGTCTGTTTGAGCGGATCCTGCCGGCAGCACGGTTTTGGTGGCTGCTGTTGTGTCCGAGCCGCGGCGGCCCCTGGCCCTCGCGTGGGGTGGTGGTGTTTCTCGGTGGCGACCAGTTCTGGACGGTGCTGCTCTCCGCGCGCCTCCGCTATCGCCACATCACCTACGCCGAATGGGTGGCCCGCTGGCCCCGCTGGAACGATCGGATTGCGGCCATGGGCCCTGCGGCAGCGGATCGGCTGGCGGCCCGTTGGCAACCCCGCTGCCAGGTGGTGGGCGATCTGATGGCGGATCTTTCGGAATCAGCCCGCAGCGATCAGCCGCTGCCTGAGGGGGAGTGGGTGGCCCTGATGCCGGGCTCCAAGCGGGCCAAGTTGCAGGTGGGCATGCCGTTCTTGCTCGACACGGCCGATCGCCTGGCCCGCTTGCACCCAGGCTGCCGTTTCCTGCTGCCGGTGGCTCCCACCACCAGCGTGCGGGAGCTGCTGGCCTACGCCGGCCCCGCCAATCCAATTGCGGCCTCCTACGCCGCCGGCGAGCCGGAGCAGCTGCAGGGCCCTGAGGGTGTCGAGTTCCGCACGCCTGCAGGAACACGCATTCATCTGGTGGAGCAGCAGCCCGCCCATGGGGTGCTCAGCCAGTGCCGGTTGGCCCTCACCACTGTGGGCGCCAACACCGCTGAGCTGGGGGCTCTGGGGGTGCCGATGATCGTGTTGGTGCCCACCCAGCATCTGCATGTGATGCAGGCCTGGGATGGCGGCCTCGGGATCCTGGCCCGCCTGCCGATCCTGCGCTGGTTGCTGGGGGCGGCCCTCACCGCCTGGCGGATGCGCCATCACGGCTTTCTGGCCTGGCCCAACATCTCGGCGGGCCGGGCCGTGGTGCCCGAACGGGTGGGTTCCATCACGCCCGCCCAGATTGCTGAGGAAGCCGCTGACTGGCTGGAGCACCCCGAACGCCTGGCGGGGATGCGCGATGACCTGCGCAGCCTGCGCGGCCAGCCGGGTGCGGTGGCGGCCCTGGCCGGCATGGTGCAGGAGCTCCTGGCGGGAGTGCCGGCCCGCCGGTGATGCATCCGGCGCTGGCTGAGCCCGCTCTTTAGCTTGTGGCCCAGCCCATCCCGCTTTGCATGGCTTCCGCTTCCCCCGCTGATCACGAGCAGTGGCGCGACCAGCTCACCCCGGAGCAGTTCCAGGTGGCTCGCCTGGGGGGCACCGAGCGTGCCTTCACCGGCATCTACTGGGACAACAAGGCCAAGGGCATGTACCGCTGCGTGTGCTGCGGCAGTGAACTCTTCAACTCCGACACCAAGTACGACTCCGGCAGCGGCTGGCCCAGCTTCTGGGAGGGGGTGAATCCCGATGCGATCACCACCGTGGAAGACCGCAGCCACGGCATGGTGCGCACCGAGATCAAGTGCGCCAAGTGCGATGCCCACCTCGGGCATGTGTTCAACGACGGCCCCAACCCCACGGGGCTGCGCTACTGCGTGAACTCGGCCTCGCTCCAGTTCGAGCCTGGTCAGGGTTGATCGCTGCGCCGGCCGCGCCTACCAGCGGTCGGCGTCGCGGCGCTCAACGGGGTCCATGGGTTCCACGTCCAGGGGCCCCTCGTCGCGCACGTAGCGCCGGCGGGGGGCTTCCTGCTCGTAGCCGCGCCTGGGTTGTGGATCGAGCGGCTCCTCATCGAGGTAACGGCGCTGGCGCAGGGGTTCGCGCTCGCGGCGCTGTTCCACCTCCACGTAGTCGTAATCCTCTTCCGGCTCGAAGCGGCGGTTGGTGGCGGGCTCGATGCGGCGCTGCTGCTCCTGCACCGAGGGCTGACCGGCGGCCAGCTGGTTTTCCACCGGCACCATGTTGAGCCGGTAGCGCTCGCGCTCCTCCTGCTCCCAGCTGGGGCCGCCCACGCCCAGCTTTTCCAGCAGGCCGGTGCCCAGCTGCTTGAGTTTTTCCTCAGCGCCCTCGTACACGATGATCCGATCGGGGCCGCTGCTCACGATCTCCTCCACCGTGAGTTCCCAGGTGCTCAGCACGCCTTCCCCCAGCAGGGGAATGCCCAGGGCACCCAGCACCAGGGTGGTGAGTTCGCCGGTTTCGATGTCGAAGCTGAAGCCCAGCACCTTGCCCAGCTGCTCGCCGGCTTCGGTGATCACCTGGCAGTTGATCACCTTGGAATAGCGATCCGGGTTGAAGCCCTCCGCCAGGGAGTCGGCGGAATCCACCAGGATCACATCGCCCACCTGGCGGATGCTCTGCAGCGGCATCCAGCGGGGCAGGCCCGGCAGGAAGCGGGTGAGGGGGTTATCGCGCAGACCCAGTGCCACCACTTCGCGGCGGTCAATGTCCACCACCACCTCGCCCACCACGCCCAACCGCCGGCCGGAGTCGCGGGTGATCACCTGGGTGCCCATCAGCTCCGAGCGCAGCCAGAGGCGATCACTGGGTGTGGCGGTCGGGTCGCTGCCGGGAGGTGTGCTTGTCATGGGCGCATTGTGGCCGAGCGGCAAGGTGCTGCCCTCAGGCAGCCGGTGGTAATCCCACCACCTGCGTATGGGCGCCGCGGGCCTGGGTCACACCGATGGTGCGGGTGGCCGCACCGATCATCGGGCGGCGGTGGCTCACCACCAGGAACTGGGCTGCTTCAGCCTGCTGGGCGATCAGGGCTGCCAGACGCTCCACATTCACGCCATCGAGGAAGCTGTCCACCTCATCGAGGGCATAAAAGGGCGAGGGGCGGAAGCGCTGCAGCGCAAACAGAAAGCTCAGGGCCGTGAGCGACTTTTCGCCGCCGCTCATCGAAGCCAGTCGCCGCACCGCCTTGCCCTTGGGATGGGCCACCAGGCTCAGGCCGCCGTCGAGCGGCGACTCGGGGTTCTCCAGCTGCAGGTGCCCTTCGCCATCGGAGAGGCCGGCAAAGATCTCGCGGAAGTGGCCGTCCACGGCCTGGAACGCCTCCATGAAGGCTTCCTGCCGCAGGGTGGCCACGGTTTCGATGCGCAGCAGCAGCTCCTCGCGCTCCTTGCACAGCACATCGAGGCGCTCCTGCAGATCAGCCAGGCGGGTTTCCAGCTCTTCGAGTTCCTGCAGGGCGAGCATGTTCACCGGTTCGAGGGCTTCCATGCGGGCCTGCAGGCTCTTCAGCTCCGCTTGCAGGGCCTGCAGGCCGTTCTCGCGTACCTCATCCGGGATCTCTGGAAGGGGATCGGGCAGGTCGCGCTGCAGCTGCTCGAGCCGCAGGCTGCTGCTGCGCTCCTGCTCCGCCAGGGCTGTGAGCTCTTCTGCCAGGCGCTGCAGCTCCCATTCCTTCTGCTGCAGGGCCTGGCGCTGGCGCGAGAGCTGGGCTTCCGCTTCATCGCGGGCGCGGCGCCGCTCCCCGAAGCGTTCCTGCAGCTCCTGTTGCCGCGCCTCGAGCTCACCGCGTTTGGCCTGATCAGCCTGCTGCTGTTCCTTCCAGGCGGCGCGCTCCGCCACCAGGGTGTTCACCGCCTGCACCAGCCGCTGCTCCTCCCCGCTGAGGGCCTGCAGCTGGCTGGCCACCCGCTCGGCCGCCAGACCCCGCTCGCGCCGCGCGGCCAGCAGGCCATCGCGCTGCTCCCGAGCGGCGGTGAGGGCAGCATCAGCGGCCTCCAGTTCCTGCTGCAGCCCTTGCCAGCGTTCGCTGTCGCCACTGGCCTGGGCGCTCGCTTCCTGAGCCTCCAGCTCCTGAAGGCTCTGCCGCAACGGCGCCAGTTCGCCGGTGAGGGCTTGCAGCCGTTGCTGGCCGCTGTTGAGATCCGCCTCGATCTGGGTGATGCGGTTGAGCCGCTGCTCGCGCCGCTGTTGCAGGGGGCCATGGGCCCGCTGGGCAGCGCCGCGTTCGGCCTCCAGCGCGGCGCGGCGTTGTTCGAGCCGGCTCAGCTGGGGGCGCAGGTCCTCCAGCTGGCGGCCCAGCTCGCCTTCCTTGCGGCGGCTGGCCGCCAGGGTTTCGCCCAGCTCCAGCAGGCGGCGGCGCAGGGGTTCGGCTTCATCGGCATCACTGGCGGCGCCGAAGCTGAGCTGGTTACCCCGCTGCTGGAAGCTGCCGCCGGTCATGGCGCCGCTCTTCTCGAGCAGTTCGCCATCGAGGGTCACGGCGCGGCAGCGGCCCAGCTCGCGGCGGGCGCTGGCCAGATCGCGGAACACCAGCGTGTCGCCGAACACGTAGCGGAACACTTCGCCATAGACCGGCTCGAAGCGCACCAGGTCCACAGCGCTGCCCACCAGGCCATCTCCGCCGCTGGCGCCGGGCCCGCTGCCGCGCTGGAAGGCGGCGCTGTTCCCGGGGCTGCCGCCACCCCCGCGGATCTTGTTGAGCGGCAGGAAGGTGAGGCGGCCGGCGCGGCGGCTCTTGAGCAGGTCGATGGCGCGGGCGGCGATGCGGTCGTCGTCGACCACCACCTGGCCCAGGCGGGCGCCGGCGGCCACCTCCAGGGCCAGGCGGTGCCGTTCCTCCACGTCTCCCAACTGGGCCACCAGTCCGTGGATGCCATCGAGGCCGGCCTCCAGCAGCAGGCGCAGGGCACCGGTGCCGCGGCTTTCCTGCAGGGTTTCGCGGCGGGATTCCACACGGGCGATCTCGCGCTCGATGCCCACCTGCTCCTGCTCGAGCCGTTGGCGGGTGCGCTGCTGCAGGGCCAGGGCCTCCGCCAGCTCCTGGGCGCGGCCCTGCTGGGTCTGCAGGTCCTTGAGCAGCTGCTGCCATTCGGCTTCGAGCTGATCGAGCGCACTGGCCACGCCATCGCTGCTGGCGACGTCATCGGCCTGTTGCTGTTGCAGCTCCGTGAGCCGCTCCTGCTCCTGTTGCAGCCGCGCCGCCAGCTGCTGCTGCTCGGCCTGCAGCGGTGACAGCCGTGCCTGCAGCTCCTGCCGCCGCTGGCTGCGTTGTTTCTGCTCCTCCATCCAGCTGCCGCTGCGGCCGGCCACCTCGCCGAGGCGGCGGCGCGAGAGCTCCACGGCCGCTTCGGCGCTGCGACAGCCGGTTTCGGCTCGTTCCAGGGCGGCGTCATCGTCCGGGGCGGCCAGCTGGCTCTGCTGCTGGCGCAGCTCTCCCTGCTGGCGCGCCAGCTCCTGGCGCTGGCGCTGCAGGTCTTCCGCGCTCTTTTGATGTTTCTCGGCCTGGCGTGCCAGCTCGCGGCCGCTGACATCCAGGCCGGCCAGCTCGGATTGCACCGCCAGCAGGCTGTCTTCGCCGAGGGCCTTCACCTCGGCCTGCAGGGCCTCGAGCGCCTTGGCGGATTGCTCCAGGCTGGTTCTGGCCTCTGCGATCGTCTGCCGATCGCTCTGCTGCTGTTGCACCAGCGCCGCCTGACGGCTCTGCAGCTGCCGCTGTTCCTGCTGCGCCTGCTCAAAGCCGAGCACCTGTTCCTGCAGCCGGCCCCGCTGGAAGCGCTCGCGCAGATCCTGATAGGTGCGGGCCTTGGCGCAGTCGCGCTCCAGCTTCTGGCGCGAGACCAGCAATTCCTGCTGCACGATGGCGCAGCGTTCCTCGCGCTCCTGCACCTCGCTGAGCTTGCTGCGGGTCTGCTCGATACGCGAATCGAACAGGGCCACCCCGGCCAGTTCATCAATGATGCCGCGCCGCTCCTTGGCGCTCATCGACACGATGCGGGTCACATCGCCCTGCATCACCACGTTGCTGCCCTCGGGATCCACCCGCAGGCGGCGCAGCTGCGTTTGCAGCTGCTGCAGGTTGCAGGCCACGCCATCGGCGCTGTAGCTGCTGGCGTAGGTGCCACCGGGAGCGATGCGCAGCCGGCGGGTCACCGACCACTCCTGTTGCCCGGGCTTGATCCAGGGACCCTCCTCGGGGGGCTCCAGGCCGGCTTCAGCCTCGTCCGGCTGCCAGTCGCGCAGGTCGAAGCGCACCGTCACCACGGTCTCAGCCGCCTTGCCCTGCTTGAGCATGGAGCTGTTCACCAGATCGGGCAGGCGTTCAGCCCGCATGCCGCGACTGCTGGCCAGGCCCAGGCAGAACAGAACGCCATCGAGGATGTTGCTCTTGCCGCTGCCGTTGGGGCCGGTCACCACGGTGAAGCCCTGCTCGAGGGGGATGGTCATCGACCCCCCGAACGACTTGAAGTGCGTGAGCTCTACCTGATTGATGTGAACCAACAGGCCCGAGCGCCGAGCAACTGCAAAGTAGCGGAGCCCCTGACGTTTTCAAGCCGCCGTCCTTAGCTTGGGCCCAGCACCCCAGCCATCCCGGCTTGTTTCGCCATGGATTCCAACCCCTCCGGCGACGCCACCGCTGAGCCTCAGGCCCCCGGTACGACCGTGGAGACCGCCACGGCCAGTCACTTCAGGGATCACTTCGACGCTCTTCTGCCATCCATCCAGCGAGAGTGGCCCGAGGTGGCTCGTCACACGCTGGAGGCCACCCGCGGCAGCTTTGACACGGTGGTGGAAGTGATCGCCCGGCAGACCGGGCGCACCAGCGAAGGGGTGAAGCAGCAGTTGCTGGAGCTGGTGCAGGTCACCGGTGATCAGGCGCATCACCTCGCGGATTCCCTGCGGCCCCTGGAGGAGCAGCTCGAACATCTGCTGGATGATCTCAACGCCACCCTGCGGCCCCGGATCGAGAAGCCCGTGCGGGAGCGGCCGCTGATGGCCCTGGGGCTTGCCGCTGGTGTGGGTGTGCTGGTGGGGCTGCTGCTGGCTTCGGGCCGGCGTTCGGCATGACGGAGAGCAGCGGCAACGGCCGCGACGATCGCCGCCGCGGACTGCCTCTGGAAGCCGCCTCGCGCATCACGGGTCTGGTGACCTCGGTGATGGATCTGCATGTGCGCATTGCCCTCAAGGAGGTTGATCGGGAGAAGCGCCGGCTGATCGTTGGTGCGCTGCTGCTGGGTGCCGGGATGGTGGCTCTGCTCATAGCCGTGCTGGCCGCGGAGCTGGCGCTGGTGCTGTGGCTCGTGCTCGTGCAGGGCTGGGGCTGGATCCAGGCGTTGCTGGCGTGGGCCGCCGCCAACCTTGTGCTCAGCGGGGTGCTGCTGCGGTTGGGTGGTCAGCTCACCAAAGGCCCATACCTGCCGGAAACGATGGCGGGTCTCACGAAGACGACGCGGGCGTTGGTGGGGCGTTGAGCCAGCGGCAGACCGGAGGCAGCGACAGGCCCTGCACCAGCAGATTGAGGATCACCACGATGAACACAATGCTCTGGCTGTTCTGTGCCAGTTGAGCTGAGAACGTCGGCGTCAGGCCCTTGAGAGTGGGGACGGCTGTGGCCACGTTGAAGGACAGGGCCAGAGGAACGGCTCCTCGCAGTCCGCACCAGGAGATGAGGACGGAATCGCGAAGGTTGAATGGAGAGATCCGCTGAAAACAGAACACGCTCAACGGTCTTGCAATGACCATCAGTGCAACGGCGGTTCCGATTCCGGATGGCAGGCTTGGAATCAGGTCTGAAGGGTTGACCAAGAGACCGAACAGTAGAAATGTGCTGATTTCCGTCATCGTATTGAAGGGAAGCAGCGTCTCTTGGATGCTCTGGTGGTTGATCTGGTCATCCCGATAACAGAGGTTGGCCATGAAGACGCCGGTCACGTAAACCGCTACGTAGCCAGAGCCGCCCAGAAAGTGAGCGCAGCCATAGTCGATGAAGGCAATTGACATGGCCACGACAAGCAGTTGCTCTTTGTCGGAGACCAGGCGATTGATGGCGATTTTTGCGGCATAGCCCAGGCCTATGCCGACCAGGAGTCCTGATCCGATTTTCTGGATCAGGCTGCTGGTTGCGCTGATGGCAAGGGTCTGCATGGATTGGCTGGGGCCACTGGCGACGGTGAAGAAGCTCAGGCAGATCCCAAAGATGATCAGGGCAGAGGGGTCATTAACCGACGATTCGAATTCGAGCAGATGTCTCACGCGCTCTGGCACGTATCGCTTGACCTGGGTCAGAACCGCAAGAGTCGCTCCTGCATCGGTGGAGCCCAGGCAAGCGGCGATCAGGAAGGCTGCGCCAAGCGGCATTGTCTCGCTCAGGCCCGGTGCGAGATTGCCTCCATTCGCGGAAGCCAGCCAGTAGATCGCTGATCCGAGGATCAATGTCGAGATGGCGGCGCCCCCAGTGGCCAACAGCAATCCGTATTCAAAGAAGCCTCTGATGGATTTGATGTCTGTTTTCAGCCCCGCATAAAACAGAAGTAATGCCAGGGCGAAGACGTGCAGTGTCTCCACCTCGGTGTGGTCAATATCGAGGACGTTGATGTTGATTGCCAGTCCAAGGACGAGGACGCCGAGGATGGCAGGTACGCCGACCTGGATCGAGAAGCGGCTGATGATGAGTGTGCCTAGAAACACCACTCCGATGAACAGCACTTGTGCTTCGAGTGGCACGGCGCTGAGTGATGCGTGGTTCTCTGCTGCAGACGTGGCCAGCGGCAGAGCAAGACTCCAGAGCATTCCAGGGGGGAGGTGCTGACCCGATTGTGCGATGGCTGCCTGGGTTTCAGCGAACGGCGTAGTGCAGCCAGCGGCAATCGATGCCGCCGTTGCTGACGGGGATGCGCCGGCTCGCTTTCATCCGCAGGGCTCCGCTGAGCTCGGGGTTGCCGCTCAGCAGCCAGAAATCCCAGCCGCTGCAGCGTTCCTTCACCATGCGCCCCAGATCGGCATAGAGCGGCTCCAGGGCATCGCGATCGCCGATGCGTTCCCCGTAGGGCGGGTTGCACACCAGCACGCCGGGTCCCTCGGGCGGTTGGAAGCTGCGGAAATCGCCGCTCTGGATCGTTATGGCATGGCCTACGCCCGCGGCTGCGGCATTGGCGCGGGCCTGATCGGCCACGTCGCCATCGAGCTCCAGCCCCACAACTGGCGCCAGTGGGCGGCCATCGGCGAGCTGGCTGCGCTCGCTCCGGCCGGCCTGCTCCAGCGCCTGGCTCCAGAGCTGTCCGTTGAAATCAGGCCAGCGCTCCAGGGCAAAGCGGTGATCGAGACCGGGGGCGCGGCCCAGGGCCATGCAGGCGGCCTCGATCAGCAGGGTGCCAGAGCCGCAGAGGGGGTCGGCCAGGGGCACGGTCCCATCCCAGCCCGTGAGGCGAATCAGGCCGGCGGCCAGGTTTTCCTTCAGGGGTGCCAGACCCATGCGGGGGCGGTAGCCGCGGCGGTGCAGGCTTTCGCCACTGCCATCCACGCTCAGTCGCGCCTGGCCGCCGCCCAGGTGCACATGGATGGAGAGATCGGGCTCATCCAGATCCACCGAGGAGCGCTCGCCCCAGCGCTGCCGCTGCCAATCCACCAGGGCGTTCTTCACCTGCAGGGCGCTGTAGTGGCTGTGGGTGAGGCCCGGCAGGCTGCCGCTGGCATCCACGCGGAAGCTCAGCTCGGGGGGAAGCCATGCGCTCCAGTCCACCGCCTGCTGCACGCCTGCATAGAGCTCCTCGCGATGGCGGCAGGGAAAGACGGCCAGCTGCCGCAGCAGCCGGAAGGGCAGGCGGGCCTGCAGTTGCAGGCGATAGAAGCCGGCCAGATCGGTGCGGAAGCCCACGGCGCGGTGCAGGGGTTTCACGCCTGTGGCCCCGAGCTCGCTCAATTCCTCCGCACCGCAGGCTTCAAGCCCAGGGGGCAGCACCGCCGTGCCCTGGAACTGCAGCTGTTCGGTCATGCCCACCTCTGCGCCCTGTGCTCGCTCCTGCCACAATGCAGGAGTCCGGTTTCGGCCGGACTAGGTGGCTCACACCAGTGTTTCGGACAGCGGTTCGATTCCGCTCAGCTCCATTCCCCCGCCCCGGCCACGCCGGCGGCACCACGGGGCTGCAATGGTTTCGACGGGGCATGAGGAGGGTGACTGAAGCCTGCTCGGTCAGAGCAAACACGTAACAGCGAACAACATCGTTCGTTTCTCCCGTCAGACCGCCCCTGTGGCCGCCTGACCCTTTAAGGGAGATGGGGTGAGATCAGCCTTATCAACCAAATGATCCATGGGGGCTGGAAGGCCCCTTCTCAATGCGCCAGGCCCCATGCCTCGCCCGCTGCCTGTCACCACCACGTTTGAGCTGCCCGGTCACCGGATCCTTGAGTGTCGTGGCGTGGTGCGGGGGATCGTGGTGCGTTCGCCCACCCTGCTGCAGGGGTTCCTCGGCGGCCTGAAAACGATGATCGGCGGCCGCATCGGTGCCTACACCGCCATGTGTGAGCAGACGCGCCAGCAGGCTTACGAGGAGATGGTGGATCACGCCCGTCAGCTCGGTGCCAACGCCATCGTGGGGATGCGCTACGACGGTTCCACGGTGGAGACCGGCTCCACGGGTGCCACTGAGGTGCTCTGCTACGGAACAGCCGTGTTGGTGGAGCCACTCTTGGCTGGAGGGCCACCCGTCTGACAGCATCGCTGCCAGAACCCTGCCCTGTTGCTGTGTCTGTTGCCGATCTGAAGGCGTTCCTCGCGAAGGTTGATTCCGATGCGGACCTGCGTCAGAAGCTCCACGCCGCCACTGGCATGGACGACATCGTGGATCTGGCAGCAGCCCACGGTCACAGCGTGGACAAGGCCTCGGTGCTGCGCGCCCATGGCGAAGCCCTCAGCGCAGCCAGCGACCAGCAGCTCAAGGCGATCAACAGCTGGGGTGATGCCCTGATGCACTGCTTCGGTGCCACTGAAGAGGAGTGAATCCCTGGATCAGCGGTTGGCGCCTGAGCCTGTGCGGTAGCCGCTCCAGATTTCCAGCTCCTCGAGGCTGAGCACGCCCAGGCGTCGCTCACCATTCAGGTCCCAGGTGGGGTACCCCCTCACCTGGGCCTGCTGGCACTGTTTTCTGCCGGCATCGTCCTTGTCGCATTCCACGTAGGGGAGCAGTTCGATCGCTTCCAGGCCGAACAGCTCCTTCTGCTGGGTGCAATGGGGGCACCACCAGGCCCCGTAGACCACGGCGCCCTTCTGCTTGAGGTGCCGGGCTAACGCCTGTTGGCGGTTGCTGGAGGGTTGACTAGCGCCGCTGGTGGCGTTGCCACTGTTGCTTTCAGCGGCCTGAGCGGGTCCAGCAGCTGCGATCAAGCCTGCACAGGTCAGGCCAAGGGCCCATGGGATGGCCTTCCAGGGGCGATTGAGGAGCCGATCGGAAGCACGGGTCATCGCACATGAGCACCTGCCCAAGACCCTAGGTGCGCTGCTGCGTTCGGCCTTCCGCCCCGCGCCGGCACCGCCTGAACCCCTGGCGGCTGGGAGACTGGGCGGGCCGGCCCCGGTTCCCCAGCACCTGCGATGAGCGCCAACGGATATCGCGATTACTTCAAGGTGCTCGGGGTGGATCGCGGTGCCGATGCCGACGCGGTGAAAAAAGCGTTTCGCAAGTTGGCGCGTCAGTACCACCCGGATGTGAATCCCGGCGACAAGAGCGCCGAGGCGAAATTCAAGGAGATCAGTGAGGCCTACGAGGTGCTCTCCGATCCCGATAAGCGCAAGCGCTACGAGCAGTTCGGCCAGTACTGGAATCAGGCGGGAGGTGCTGGTGGCGTTGATGTGGATTTCGGCCGCTACGGCAATTTCGACGACTTCATCAATGATCTGCTCGGTCGCTTCGGCGGTCCTGGCGGCGGTGGCTTTGCGGGTGGACCCGGCGGTTTTGGTGGTTTCGGCTCTGGCTTCCCCGGTGGTTTCGGCGGTTCGGGCTTTCCCGGCGGCGGCCAGCGGGCCCAGGCTCCCAACCTCGATGCCGAAGCGAGCATCACGCTCAGTTTTTCCGAAGCGTTTCGAGGTTGTGAGCGCACCCTCGCTGTGAACGATGAGCGGGTGCAGGTGCGTATTCCAGCCGGCGTGAAGCCCGGCAGCCGCCTGCGGCTCAAGGGCAAGGGCAACCTGCAGCCCGGAACCGGTCGGCGCGGCGATCTCTATCTGAACCTGCAGCTGCAGGATCACCCGGTGTGGAGCCTCGATGGAGACCAGCTCAAGGCTGATCTGCCTCTCAGTCTCGATGAGCTGGCTCTGGGAGGTGAGGTGCGCGTGGCCACGCCTGATGGTGAGGCCACGGTGACGGTGCCTCCCGGCATGGCGGTCGGCCGCAGCCTGCGCCTCAAGGGCAAGGGTTGGCCCGGCAAAGGAGGGCGGGGTGACCTGCTGCTCAGCCTGAGCTTGAAACAACCGGCCAGCTACAGCGATCAGGAGCGCCAGCTGCTCGAGCAGCTGCGGGCAGCCCGTAGCGTCGATCCGCGCGCCGACTGGATCAGCGCCGCCCGGCTCTGATGAAAACGCCCCCTGATGGATTCGAACCATCGACCGGCTGCTTAGAAGGCGGGCCAGCTTTTCCGTAAAGGCATTGCTGCTGCTGCGTTTTCGTCTGACAGAAAGTCGCTTGGGTTGAAAATGGGTTGAATGGTCTCAAATCTTTGTCGCGCGTTGCCTGGGGTGCAGTCTGCGCCCGGGGTGTGCGCACCTCCCTCTAGCCCTCCTCTCTTCAGGGCGTTGAGGGCATTCCTCCTCGTTGCAAGCGAGATGGGTTGTGGCCGCTGGTTTGCAGCTCGCGGGGGGCCTTCTGGGGGCCCCTAGAGGGCTACCTGCTTAGAGGCCAGAGCCAGGATGATGCCAAGCGCCGGCCCCAGCGCTGCATCGAAGCCGTACAGGAAGCCTCGCGTCTCACCGTCGGGCGAAGGTGGCTTCCCTGACACTGCAGCGAGAGGTGTCAGAAAGGCCGGTTCCCCGTATCCGGCCACACCCGCCAGAGCGCTTCAGCGGGCCAAGGATGGATCTGGAAAGAAGGAGATACCACCGCATGCGTGAAGTCGTGTTTCACGTTCTGACCGAACGCCCCGGCCACCTGGAAGCCCAGGCCGAAACCCTGCCCATCCGCATCACCGCAGCAACTCTTGAGGAGCTCCAGCACGAAGCCCGTGAGGCCCTGATCGAACAGATGGGGCCAGCTCATTGCACAGTTCGGGTGCGCGTTCGCCGCGGCTCCAGTGCTGCCGTCAGCAGCATCCGGATGGCGGGCCGCCGGCCTGCTTCTCTCTGCTGCTGAGCCCAGCTTGATGAAGGGCTGTTGCCCCGATGAAGAGCGCGATCGTTGCGGTGCTGTTCTCTACTCAGTTGATGTCGGCTCGAACGCATAGCCATCCATGGCGATCACGTGGTCGGCGATGCTGCGGTGGATGGCGCGGACGTGGGTTCCAGCTCCGGCAGCGCCGAGGGCGGTGAACAACGGCAGCAGGTGCTCATCGCGGGGCTGGGCCCGATGGGCCTCGGGGTGGCGCTGGCGGTACTCCAGCAGGGCCCCGGAGTCGCCGCTGATCAGCTGCCCATGGATCCAGTTGGAGAAGCGCTGGGCATAGCCGCTGTCGATGGCGGCACCCATTCCGGCTTGCCGCCAGTCGCGCAGGTTGTGGGTGATGTTGCCTGAAGCCACGATCAACCAGCCCTGCCTGGCCAGCGGCGCGAGGGCCTGTCCGATCCGATAGGCGTGCTGCGGGCCGCCGTGATGCTGAATCGACAGCGGCACGATGGGCACATTCGCCTTCGGGAACAGGTAGCGCAGCGGCACCCAGGCGCCATGGTCGAGGCCCCGCTGCGGGTCGGTGAGTACCGGCATTCCGGCGGCCTCCAGCGCAACCGCCACCTCCTGGGCCCCCTGAGGTGAACCCTGCGCCCGGTACTGAATGGCGTAGAGCGCCGGATCGAATCCACCAAAGTCGTGGATCGTCTCCAGCCGGCTGGCGGTGCCCACGGTCGCCACCTCCGTTTCCCAGTGGGGGCTGATCACCAGCACCGCCCGCGGTCGCGCCAAGGTCTCGGCCAGGGTGGTGAGTGCCGCCCCAGCCGCGCCGGGCCGCAGGGCGAACATCGGCGAGCCATGGGCGACGAACAGAACTGCCACGGCTGGTAATGGCGTCATGGCTGCCAGGAGGGTTGCTGGATCAGCCCCAAAATTTCCACCCGGGTCGCTGGATCTTGGCTGCAGGGGTGCTCAGCTGCAGGTGGCTGCCATCACAGAAGGGCTTCTTGGCTGAAGCACCGCAGCTGCATAGGTACACGGTCTGTTCTTCCTCCAGCTTGAGGATGTGCGGGGACTGGCCGCTGCCCTGGTGACTGCCGTCACAGAACGCTCCGTTCTTGCTCAGGCCGCAGGTGCAAAGAGCATGGGTGCCGGCCGGCAGGGTGAGCGGCGTGGGATACGTGGCGGTGGTCATGACGGTGATGGGTTGGGGATGCAGCGCGGCGGATACCGCTCCGGCCACCATGCAATGAATCGGATGGCAGGACAATCCCTCAATCCCGGGATAAACTGTCCCGCCTATGGGTCAGTTTGATCTCAATGGCGCCCTGGTGCTGGTGCGGGTGGCGCAGGCGGGCAGCTTCCGGGCCGCCGCCGAGCGGCTCGGCATGCCCAAAACCACCGTGAGCCGCAAGGTCTCTGAGCTGGAGGCCCAGCTGAAGGTGCAGCTGCTGCAGCGCACCACCCGCAAGCTGTCGCTCACCGACGCCGGCATGGCCTTCGTCGAGGAGGCGGAGACGGCGATCGCCCGGCTGGAGGCAGCCCAGGAGGCTGTGACAGAACTGCAGCGCGAGCCCAGGGGCCGGTTGCGCATCACCACGGCGGTGTCGATCGGCGAACTCTTCCTGGCGCCGCTGCTCTCAGAGTTTCTCGTGGCCTTCCCCGCGGTGGAGGTGGTGTTGTTGCTCAGCGACCGCCTGGTTGATCTGGTGGAGGAGCGTTTTGACCTCGCGATTCGCGCCGGGCATCTGGGTGATTCGAGCCTGATCGCCCGGCGCATCGGCAGCGCCTGCGACCGCGTCGTTGCCAGCCCGGACTACCTGGCCCGCCACGGCACCCCGCAGCGCCCATCGGATCTGGCGTCCCATGCCTGCCTGCGCTTTTCGCGCTCCGGGATGGAGGCGCGCAGCAGCTGGCAATTTGTCGCCGGCGGCCGCAGCAGTGAGGTGACGGTCAGCGGCCGCCTGGTGAGCGATGACTGGGTGGTGCTGCGCACAGCGGCCGAACAGGGCCTGGGCATCGCCCGCATTCCAGGCCTGCTGGCCCATGGGGCGATCCAGGCCGGACGGCTGGTGCCGCTGCTGGACGATCAGGCACCCCCGCCCACGCCTGTGCAGCTGGTGCTCCCCGGTGGAACCCGCCTGCCGGCCCGCACGCGGGCCTTCATCGACTTTGTGCAGCCGCGCATGACGCAAGCCCTGGCGGGAGCAGGGATGGCATAGCGGGCTGACTGAGCGCCCTCTCCTGCATCTTCGAGATCAGGCCGATAGCCGGAGTCAGCATTGCCGTGCCCTACATCTGGATGTACGAAGCCCTGGGGAGGCGATTCCATCGAGGATCCGTCGCGGCACCAAGTTGTGGGGCAAGACTCCTGCGCCTCACCCACTGGTGTGGAGTTGAGCTTTGTTCAGCGGCAGGGAGGGCAACCCTGGCCGCTCGGTGCTGTGACGCAGCGATTCAGATGATCCGCCTGCCTGGCGATGGGCACGAGGCTGGCGGCGATCACCACCAGGGCCACGGTGCTCACCGCTGCCAGCACGGGGTAGGCATGGGCCCGCACCATCTCCCGTGGCGTGAGCTTTTGTCCGTCGTGATCGCTCATCTAGCCACCAAAACTTGGCCCAGCTTGGCGAGTGCAGCCCTGGGGAAGCAAGGGCCTGCCGCTGCAGTTACACCGGGGCCCGCTGATAGCGGCGCAGGAGCGAGGAATTAACGATCACCGACAGAGAGCTCAGGGCCATGGCGGCCCCAGCGATCATCGGGTTGAGCCAGCCCAGGGCAGCGATTGGCACTCCCAGGCTGTTGTAGACGAACGCCCAGAACAGGTTCTGGCGGATCTTGCGCATCGTGGCCCGCGATAGGCCAATGGCTGTCACAACATCGCGCAGATCGTTCCCGAGCAGCAGCAGATCACCGGCTTCTTTGGCCACATCAGATCCGGTGCCGATGGCGATGCCGATGTCGGCGGTGGCCAGGGCCGGGGCGTCGTTGACGCCGTCCCCCACCATGGCCACCACCTGGCCCGCCTGCTGCAGGGCTCGGATGGTTTCTGCCTTGTCGGCTGGCCTCACCTCGGCGATCACGTCGGTGATGCCGACATCAGCGGCGATGGCCTGAGCCGTGGTGCGGTTGTCGCCGCTGAGCATCACCACTTGAATCCGCCGCCGCCGCAGCAACTCAACGGCCTGCTTGGCCTCTGGCCCCACGGTGTCGGCCACCGCGAGCAGGCCGAGAACCTCGGCGCCCTGGCCCAGCAACATCACCGTGTTGCCGGCGGTTTCCAGCTGTTGCAGTGGGCGCTGCACGGCCTCGCTGAGCTGCTGCACGAACTTGCCCGCCTGGCTGCGGTTGCCCAGCCACAACCTCTGGCCGTCCACGACAGCCTGCACACCCTCTCCCACCTGGGCCTGAAAGTCTGTCCCTGGCAATGGTGCCAGTCCCTCGGCCTCGGCGGCATTGAGGACCGCGGCAGCCAGGGGGTGCTCCGAGCCGTATTCCAACGAAGCAGCCCGCTGCAACACCTGCTCCCGGTTCGCTGCGCCCAGGGGGACGACCTGGGTGAGGGCGGGCTTGCCGCGTGTGAGGGTTCCCGTCTTGTCAAACACGACGGTGGTGAGTTGCTCCACCCGCTCCAACACTTCACCGCTGCGGATCAAAATCCCGAGCTCGGCCCCCTTGCCCACCCCCACCATCAGCGCCGCGGGGGTTGCGATGCCCAGGGCACAGGGGCAGGAGATCACCAACACGGCAATGAAGGCAAGCAAGCCATGGCTGAAGCTGCCCGCGAGGGTCCAGATCGCAAACGCAGCAATGGCGACCCCCACCACCGCTGGTACAAACCAGGCCGTGACTTGATCGGCCAGGCGCTGCATCGGCGCGGAGCTGGTCTGGGCCTGCTCGACGATGCGGATGATCTGGGCGAGGGCCGTGTCGGCACCCACCCGCGTGGCCTCAAAACGCAGCAGACCCTGCCCGTTGATCGTCCCGCCGATCAGCTCGCAGCCCGCCTGCTTGCTCACCGGCAGGGATTCGCCAGTGAGCAACGCTTCATCCACTGTTGATTGCCCGTCGATCACAACGCCGTCTGCGGGCACCTTCTCCCCAGGACGCACCAGAACCAGATCACCTCGCTGCACCGCTTCTGCGGGGATGCTCATCTCCTGGCCCTCACGGATGACGGTGGCTGTGGCTGGCCGAAGATCCAACAGTCGACGCACCGCCGCCGAGGAGCGCTGCTTGATGATCTCCTCCATGTATTTGCCCATCAAGACGAAGGCGATCACCACCGCTGACACCTCGAAGTAGACACCGCGCTCGTCGATATCCACCGGCAGGAGCTGCGGGGCGAACACCACGACAACGCTGTAGAGATAGGCAACAGAAGTGCCCAGCGCAATCAGAACATCCATGTTCAGCGCCCGGCGTTTCAGGGCAGCCCAGGCACCGGTGTAGAAACCCCATCCGCCGATCAGCTGAACCGGCGTGGCTAAGACAAACAACCAGATTCCCCAGGTCAGCCAGGGCAACTGAGGAACCGGCGCCCAGCTCAGCAGGCTGATACCGGCGGCGAGCGCGATGAAGGCAGCAGCCCTCAGCATTGCCAATGCCAACACGCCGCTCAGAGCAATGCCAACGCGACGCCGCATCCGCCGGAGTTCCTGCTCAGGCGCCAGAAAGGTCTGACGGCAACCCTGGCTGCAGAAATAGTAGGTGCGGCCCGCGCGCTCAGCGGATAGCGCCGTTGCCGTGGGCACCACCATCCCGCAGATCGGGTCTTTGGCCATCAGGCCGCCCTGTTGTGGAGCAGCGTGCATCGCAAGACCATCGCTAACGACAGTGTGGCGCTCGCGGCGTGATCTGACTGGACGCCAGCCAAATGACGCCATCTATCGCTGCTGCCCCCCTTGTGGGTTTATGGAGCGTCTGTGTCAGCTGCCGGTTCAGCGGTTTCAATCAACCGATCAGGAATTTCTTCTAGTCCGCGCTCCAATGCCGTCACAGTGGTGTAGCCGTGATCGAGCAGGGCAGCCGCAGCAAGAGCACCGCGATTGCCACCACGACAGAAACATGCGATCGGAGTGGTGCGATCTGGGAGGAGCGAATCGATCCGCTGGGTCAATCCATCTAGTGGAATGTTGCGTGCATGGCGAATGGTTCCACTGCGGAGTTCAGACGGATCACGCACATCGATCAGCACAGCGCCACCATCAAGCTGTTGCTCCAGGTCGTCAGGTTGCAACTGTTCGATACGTGCTCGGGCTGCAGCAGCCCTACGCAGAAAGTCTTCATCGTGAAGGTGCACAGTGTGTTATCAAGTTGTTTGTGAAATTAGCGGCTATCAGCCGCGCTGTTGTGCATGGGACAACAGCAGCAGGGTGTGCAGTTGATCGGGCAAGAGTGCTCAACCGCTGAGTGCAGTCAGCCCAGCCAATAGAGCACCGGCTAGCGCAGCAGCGCCGATCACGCTGAGCACACTCCAACGCCACTTGAGTTGTGCAAGCAACGCCGCGATCACCACCAGGGCTGGCCAGGGCTGAAACGCACCATCGCTGAACAGCACGGGGCCGGCAAAGAACAGCGCGAGGCTGGCGATCACCCCCACCACCACGGCGGTGATCGCACTGAGCGGGGCACCAAAGCGCAGATCACCGCGTGAGGCTTCCACCAACGGCGCACCCGCCAGGATGAAGCCAAAGGAGGGCAGGAATGTGAACCACACGGTGACGAGCACCGCTGCCAACGACGGCAACCAGGGGCTGGAGCCAGCGGCTAGCGCCTGATTCCAGCCGCCCATGAAGCCCACAAACGCCACCACCATGATCAGCGGGCCCGGCGTGGTTTCCCCCAGGGCCAGGCCGTCGAGCATCTGCGGAGCGGATAGCCAACCGAAATGCTCCACCGCTCCCTGCGCCACGTAGGGCAACACGGCGTAGGCACCCCCGAAGCTGAGCAGCGCCACCCGCGTGAAGAAACGGGCCATCAAGGCCAGGCTGCCGTCCCAGCCACTGGAGATCACGAGAACGGCTAAGGGCAGCACAAGAGCAAGTGCCCAGATCAACAGCGTGAGGGCAAGGCGCCGTCGCGATAAGCGGGCGTGCTCCGGGCTTTCGGTGTGGTCGTCGTGCAAGGCGTCGGCTTGATCCTTCCCATCGGTTGCATCAGCGGATCCATGGGGTCGAGCGGCCAGCAGGAGAGAGGGCCGCCAACGCGCAACGAGCAGTCCGATCAGCCCAGCTGCGATCACAACGACCGGGTAGGGCAGGTTGAACACGGCCAGGGCCAGAAAGCCTGCGATCGCCAGGGCCCCCAGCAGCGGAGTCCGCAGGGTGCGGCGTCCAATCCGCCAGGCCGCCATCAGCACAATCGCCAACACAGCCGGCTTGAGCACGCCAAACACCGATGCCAGAACGGGCAGCTGCCCCCAAAGGGCGTACACGCTGGCCAGCGCCGTGAGCACGAACACCGAGGGGATCACGAACAATCCCCCGGCGATCAAACCACCGGGCACCCCATGCATCAGCCAACCGAGATAGGTGGCCAGTTGCATGGCCTCCGGCCCGGGCAACAACATGCAGTAGTTGAGGGCGTGGAGATAGCGACGCTCCGAAAGCCAACGGCGCCGCTCCACCAATTCGCGCTGCAGCAACGCGATCTGCCCGGCTGGCCCACCAAAGCTCACCCAGCCGAGCTTGAACCAGAAGCGCGAGGCCTCGGCGAGCGACACGGCAGACGGTGATGCGGCCATGAGGCGCTGCAGCGGACTGTTTTTCAAACCAATCTTGCGGATCGGGCCCCTGCAGAGGAGTGCACCAGACCACACCAGACCACAGCCCCTCTTGACTCTCCACTAACTGGAGTAGTCACAGTGAAGGGATCCCTGCTCCTGTGGCTGTCATGGCCGCCCCTGTCCTCTCTGCAGTCCGGCTGTACCGGATGGATCTGCCGGATCACCCGTGCCCCTGGGGCCTGCGGGCTGTTCGGCTCCTGCAGGAGCGCCAGATCCCCTTTGAAGACCATCGCCTCACGAGCACGCAAGCGGTGGAAGCCTTCAAGGCCGCCCATGGCGTGGCCACCACCCCGCAGATCTTTGCCGGGGATGAGCGAATCGGTGGTTACAGCGATCTGGCGCTCCGGCTTGGTGTGAGGCCGGAATCAGCCGATGTGTCGTACACGCCCGTCGCGGCTGTGTTTCTCACCGCCGCCTTGATGGCGGTGGTTCTGGCAGCGGGTGTTGGTGGCTTCATGGGGATCGCCATCTGTCTGCTGGCGATGCTCAAGCTGATGGATGTGGACGCGTTCGCCGCCAGCTTCCGCAAGTACGACCTACTAAGCCAGCGCTGGCCGGCCTGGGCGCGCCTGTATCCCGGCATCGAGCTGCTCGTGGGGCTTGGCATCTTGGTGCAACGACAGCAACCTGCCGCGCCGCAGCTGATAGGAGGTCTTGCCCTGCTGCTTGGCGCCTTAGGTATGGCGTCAGTGGGCAAGGCGGTGTTTGTGGATCACCTGGCGTTGAACTGCGCCTGCGTGGGCGGCAACTCCAAAACACCACTGGGTGTGGTGAGTTTTGCGGAGAATCTGCTGATGGCCGCGATGGGAGTGGTGATGCTCCTGGGCGGCTGAGGATGATCAGGCCCGAGCCCGCTTGCCCGACAACAACATCGCCACCCCGGAGGCAATCACCACCAGGGTGAGGACTCCAAGCAGCACTGAGTAATAGGGCTGCAGGTTGATCGGGCCAAACTTGCCGGTGTGGATTTTGAGCAGCCAGAAGGCATCAATGCCTCGCTCGAGGAGAAGGCTGTAGAGCGAGCCACTGGCTGCTGTGAGCAAGAGCGGTGCGGCGGCGACCGGCACGACTAACCGGTGAGCGCGGCGGAACCTTGCCCTGCGGGCGCGAGGGAGCGGTTTCATTCCTGCCGCAATTCCTGGTGCAGCATCGCCTCGTGGCCGCAGGGCATCCAGAGGCCGTTGT
>VFQS010000644.1_pt1 | contig 37080 bp, 31 predicted proteins | sample 3512361 | NCBI WGS metagenome assembly VFQS01 (sample SAMN10412375, study PRJNA504923) | tailings metagenome | isolation source: Relicate 1 Philex TSF3 active mining | place: Philippines
CCCGGAATGCACCATCGCATACACCGGAAATTACACCACGAGCGCGGACGCTAGCTGGTCGCGATCCTGACCGAACTTTTGGGAACCACGCCGGACGCCGCTTGAACGCGGGCCGGCAGGAGAGGAGCAGATACCATGACAAGTGCAGCACTGGACCATCCAGCCCACGTACCGGCTGACCGGGTGATCGATTTCGATCTTTATGACTTCCCGGTGGAGGGACTGGACTACCAGCGCTCGATGCGCGAAATCCTGCAATCGCGGCCTGCCGATGTGCTGTGGACCCCGCACAACGGCGGTCACTGGATCGCGCGGACGCACGATACCGTGGCCAAGGTGCTGGCGGACAGCGATCACTTTTCATCGCGCCGGATCATGGTCGGCCCTTACGATGACAGCCGCCCGCCCCTGGTGCCGCTGCAACTCGATCCGCCGCACCACGCGCCCTATCGCGCCCTGTTGCAAGCCGCGCTGTCGCCCAAGGCCGTGGGCAAGCTGGGCGAACGCGCGCGCGAGCTGTCGATCGAGTTGATCGACGGCTTCAAGCACGATGGCCACTGCGAGTTCATCGGCCAGTTCGCCCAGCATCTGCCGATTGCGATCTTCATGGAAATCGTCGGCCTGCCCGCGTCCGACCGGCCCTATCTGACCGAAGTCGCCGAAGCGGCAATGCGCGGCGGAACCGAGGCAGAGCGCAATGCGGCCGGGGCCAAGCTGATGGCTTACGGCATGGCCAAAGTGGCCGAGCGGCGCGCCAATCCCGGCACTGACCTGATCAGCACGATCGTGCAGGCCGAAGTCGATGGCCAGCCGATCGCGGACTTTCCCCTGACTGGCATGATTCTGCTGCTGCTGCTGGGCGGGCTCGATACGGTGGCATCGACGCTTGGGTTCTATGCCCAGTTCCTGGCCACGCACCCCGAACACCGCCGCCTGCTGGTGGAACAGCCGGAGCTGATCCCCAACGCCAACGAGGAACTGCTGCGGCGCTTTGCCATCGCGATCCTGGCGCGCGAGGTGAAGGCCGATGTGGAACTGGGCGGGGTCACGCTGAAGGCGGGCGACATGATCATGGCGCCGACCCCGATGGATGGGCTGGACGAACACAAGTTCGCCGATCCGCTGACCGCGGATTTCCACCGGGTCAAGCCGGGGGCCAACGCCACGTTCGGCGGCGGGGTGCACCGCTGCGTCGGGTCGGTGCTGGCCCGCACCGAACTGCGCATCTTTCTGGAGGAGTGGCTGAAGCGGATCCCCGATTTCGCTATCAAGCCCGGCACCAATCCCCGCGTCAGCGCGCGTTCGGTGGCGACGATCACCACCCTCGAACTGGTCTGGGACCCGGGGAGCGTCAAATGAGCGAGGCGGGAAAACGCCGCTACCTCTGTTTCTATTGCGGCACCGTCTATGACGAGGCGCTGGGCTGGCCGGACGAGGGCATTGCCCCCGGCACCTTGTGGGAGGACGTACCCGATGACTGGGTCTGCCCCGAATGCGCCGCGTCCAAGGCGGACTTCACGCTGGATGAGGACTACTGAGCTCTACCGGCGCTTGGCCTCGCCCAGCGGGACCAGCGGATAGAGCAGCTGTCGCGCCCAGTGATGCTCGCCGCCGGGCAGGCCATAGCGCCAGGGGCGGCCTTCCGGCACGTGCAGCGTGCCGAACAGGCGGTCGTAGAAGCTCAGCATGGTGCAGAAGTTGCGATAGGTCTTGCCGTCCTTGCCATAGCCGTGATGGGTATGGTGTATTCGCGGGGTGACGAAGATCAGTTCCATCGCCCGGGTCAGCCGCCCGCCGCCCGGCACACGGGCAATGATCGCATCATCCCAGCGCCAGTCGCTGTGGGTCAGCGCGTTCCACGCCATGATCGTCAGGTAGAACGCGGCCGTGGCAGCCGGCATGCCCAGGTAAAGCCCCAGCGCCGCGCACCAGGTGTAGCTGTGGATCAGCGGCCAGACCAGGTTGGTCCGGTACATCAGCGTAACATTGACATAAGGCGCGCTGTGATGGGTGCGGTGCATTCCGTGGAGCAGCGGATGGCGCTTTGAATCGTGCGCCCAGCGATGGATCCAGTACTGGCAGAATTCCGCCACCAGCAGCAGGCCGATGAACCCGGCCCAGACCGGCGCGCCGGCCAACAGGCCCTTGCCGGCCGGGATCAGCAGACCGATCACCGTCGCGGTCAGCCAGGCCATCCCCACCCGGGTGATTTGGCTGGAGGCAATGACCGACAGCATGATCGCGATGTCGCGCGGGCGGTGAACCTTGCGGTGCCGCCCGGTCAGCAGTTCGATCACGAAGATGCCGGCGACAAGGACCAGGATCCAGTGCTGTGGTTGCATGGCCATCAATCTCCCCGTTTTGTTGTCACGCGAACATCGCGCAACGACAATCATTCGTCTAATGCATAATTATAGACGATATCATGCAATTAGCGCATGATGCGGTCATGAATCTCAAGCATCTTCGCCACGCCGTCGGGCTTGCCGATTTCGGCAGCTTCACTGCTGCGGCCGATCGTCTCGCAATTTCCCAACCAGCACTCAGCCGGTCGATACAGGCACTCGAGCATTCACTTGGGCTTACCCTGTTCATCCGCGAGCCCGGCCGGATTGTGCTGACCGAGGCAGGTCAGGATGTGATTTCGCAGGCTCGAATGGTGTTGCGTCAGGCTTCGAACCTGGAACAGGCGGCCAGGCAGCTAGCCAGCGGTGAAGCCGGACGAGTCCGGATAGGGCTGGGTCCGATGTTCAGCCGACTGGCAGAACCGTTGCTGGTGGAGTGTTGGAAGCCCGGCCAAGAAGTTGATTTGCAGATCCACATATTGCCGGTGGAACGGCTGGTTTCAGGACTGCTGGCTGGAGAGATCGACTTCTTCGTTGCTGACGGGCGCGCGGCTGCGGGGCAGCCAGCTATTCAGATCGACAGGATTGGCAAGGCGCGGACCGGCTATTTTGTGCGATCCGGGCATCCGCTGGCCGGCTGTGCTGACTTGTTGGTTGAAGACTTGCGGCCCTTTGTCCGGGCTACTCCTAACTTGCCGCGCACCAGACTTGATTCCGATGACGCCATTCGCGCATCAACCGATGCCCAGACTGGCCGCCTCGCCTGCGAAAATCTGGACCTGTTGATCCGATTCGCGATTTCAAGCGATGCGGTACTCCTGGCGATCGAAGGTGCGATTGCCGAGGAGTTGCAGCGCGGCCAATTGGTGGCCCTGAACCTTCCGGAATTGCAGGACTGGCATGCCCAGATCGGACTTGCCAGTCTTGCCGGGCGCGATTGGTCCGCCCTGTCCATCCGATATACCAAAGCACTGCGGAAATTGCTGGATCGCAGCTGGCTTCAGAATTGACTGAATGCACACTAGCCGCGCATCACCCAGCCGCCATCGACGTTGAGCACCTGTCCGGTCATCCAGCGTCCGGCTTCGGACACCAGCAGCAGCAGCGCACCGCACAGCGCATCGGGCGTGTCGCGCAGCTGGATCGGCGCGCGCGAGGCGATGGCCTGGACCAGCGGGCTGTCTTCCGGGGTCAGGGCCAGGCCCGCATCGGTCTTGGTCATGCCCGGACCGATGGCGTTGACGCGAATGTTCTGGCGGCCAAGCTCGGTCGCCAGCGTGGTGGTCGCCCCGTGCAGCGCGATCTTGGTGACGCCGTAATAGGACTGCGCGGGATAGGCCCCGGCGGACACCTGGTTTACGATGGCCCCGCCGCCGCGTTCCGCCATGAACGGTGCGACCACCTGCGCGCAGTTGATCGCACCCCAGACGTTGACCGCCATGCCCTTGTCGAACCGGGCGCGATCGGTCTGCATCAGCGGCTTGTCGACGATTTCCACCATCAGTGCGGCGTTGTTGACCAGGATGTCGATCCCGCCAAACGCCGCCTTGGCTGCTGCCGCCATCGCTTCGACCGAAGCGGTGTCGGTTATGTCGACTTGCACGGCAATCGCCTTGCCGCCCAGGCCGGTGATCTCGTCCGCGACCTTTTGCGCGCCTTCGCCATTGAGGTCCGCGACGACCACGCTGGCGCCCGCGCTGGCGAGAGCAACCGCATAGGCCCGGCCGATGGAATTGCCGCGCCCGCCAGCTCCAGTGACGATCGCCACCTTGCCATCGACGCGGAAGTTTTCGTTGGTGAAGTCAGCCATGTTTCCGGCTCCTTACTTGGGGAAGATCGGCGCGCCGACCCCGATGGTGACGGTCTTGTAATGCAGGAATTCGTCGATCCCGGCCTTGCCGCCTTCCTTGCCGAAGCCGGAAATGCCGACCCCGCCAAACGGCGTGTGCGAATTGATCTGGAAGCCGCCGTTGACATAGACGCCGCCCGCATGAAGCCGCTCGGCAATGCGGTGGACGCGCTGGATGTCGTTCGACTGGATATAGGCGGACAGGCCGTATTCGCTGTTGTTGGCAATCGCGATGGCCTCTTCCTCGGTATGGAACTTGAGGATCGCAACGGCCGGGCCGAAGATTTCGACCTGCGCGATTTCGTGGTCGGGATCGACATCGACCATGATCGTCGGTTCGATGAAGTTGCCCTTGGCGAGGTCGCCCCCGGCGCGCTTGCCGCCCATCAGGAACGTGCAGGCCTTGTCCGCCGTGGCGCGGTCGAACATGCCGGTAATGCGTTCGACGGCGGCGGCGCTGATCACCGGGCCGACCATCACGCCCGGCTCCATCGGGTCGCCGACTTTGAACTGCTTGGCGATCTCGACCATCTTTGCGACGAATTCGTCATAGATGTCGGCGTGGACCAGCTGGCGGGTGGGCAGGGCGCAGCCTTGCCCGGCCAGACAGCCAATGGTCCAGAACACCGCGCGTTCGGCAGCGGCCTGCAGGTCGCAGTCCGGGAAGACCAGGCTGGCCGACTTGCCGCCCAGTTCCATCACGCTCGGCTTGATCTGCTCGGCGGCGGCGGTGAGGATCTTGCGCGCGGTGATGGGGCCGCCAGTGAAGCTGATCTTGCGCACTTTGGGATGGCGCACAATTGCATCGCCTGCTTCGCCCGTGCCCGGCAGGACCGAGATGACACCGTCCGGAATGCCAGCCTCCTTGCAGCACTGCGCGAACAGTTCAGGTGCGAACGGGGTAATTTCGGCGGGCTTCAGGATCACGCAGTTGCCAGCGGCCAGGGCAGGGGACACTTTCATCCCCATGCCAATCAGCGGACCGTTCCAGGTGTTAATGATGCCGACGATGCCGATGGGTTCGGGCACCGAGTACGAAAACTCGCCGCGCGTATCGAACGTGCTCATCAGGTCGCCCGTCAGCTTGTCGCACCAGCCCGCGTAATAGCGCATCCAGCTGGCGGCGGTTTCCACGCCCCGCGCGCCCTGCATCAGCGGCGTGCCGCCATCCAGCGCGGCCATTTCGGCAAACTGCTGCTGCTTTTCGATCAGCAGGTCGGCCAGCCTGTAAAGCATCGCCCCGCGCGCTTCGGGCGAGGTGCGGCGCCAGCCTTCGCGGGCGGCTTCGGCCTTGGCGACGGCGGCTTCGACTTCAGCGGGACCGGCCAGCGGAACTTCGCACAGCGCTTCACCGCTGACCGGGTGGATATGCGTCCGGGTGCCGCCCGAACCGCTGGTGCGGGTTTCGTGGCCAAGGTGAAGGTGAACGGTGGGAATGGCGGTAGTCATCATTTCGGCTCCCATTCAAGGTGCAGAGCTTCAAGCGCCTGAACCGATCCGCCGCGAAAGCGCAGCGGGCCTGGTTCGGCGATGCGGAAGTGGCCGATCTGTTCGGCCCAGGTGCGATAGAACGTGACCATTTCCAGCCGCGCGAGGTGGATGCCAAGGCAGGTGTGAATGCCCGAGCCAAACCCGGCATGTCGGCAATGCGGGCGGTCCAGCCGGACTTCGGCCGGGCAGCTGGTCAGCTTTTCGTCCCAGCCGACCACGTGCAGCGGCACTAGCACCGAATCCCCGGCGCGGAATTGTACGCCGCCAACCACGGTATCCTGCGTTATGTAGCGCGGGGTGGACACGAAGGTGTAGCGGCGCATCAATTCTTCGACGATGGCCGGGATCGCGTCATGATCCTCGATCAGCCGAGTTCGCAGCGCTTCGTCGTTCGCCAGGTGGCGCATGCCAAAGGTAAGGGCATTGACCACCGTATCGAGGCCGGCGAGAAACATCAGGAACCCGATCGAGATCAGTTCATCCTGCTCCAGCTGGCGGCCTTCGAAATCGACGTGGACCAGCGTGGAGATGAGGTCATCTTTGGGCGCCACGCGCCGCGCCTCGATCAGCTGGGTCAGCGCGCCCAGGATCTGCATGGTCAATGCCAGACGGCGCTGCTCATCGACCTGCGCGTCGAAGTATTCGACCACGGTGGCGCGGAAGAAGTCGAACTGGTCCAGTGGGAACCCGAACATTTCCATGAACACCGAAACCGGGAAGCGCGAACCCAGTGCATCGACGAATTCGCACGATCCTTTGGCGGCAACATCGCCGATCAGCTTTTCCGCCCATTCGGTGATGCGCGGCTCCAGCGGTTCGATCGCCTTGCTTTCGAAGTAGGGGCGCAGCAGCTGGCGGTAAGGGCGGTGTTCCGGCGGATCGAGCGATTCCGGGATCATCCGCGGCTGGTTGGGGTTGGGGGGGATGGACAGGAACTTGCTGGAAAACCGGTCGGGATGCCGCAGAACCTCGATCGCGGCATCGGCGCAGTTCACCACCCAGTGGCCGCCGTTGCACGGTGTCCAGAATACCGGCGGGGCCATTTCTTTCAGGCGCCAGTATCCGGCATGCACGTCGGCCAGAATGGCCGGATCGCGCACATAGTCGAATTCGAAGACCGGTTCGCGTACCGGTCCGCCCACAGCTTCTCCCATCGAATCGTTCTCCTGACTTGCCCTTAAGTAAACAGCGGTATACATATCATGTCAATGGCCGACGCCGATCCCCGCCCCCAGCGCGATGCAGCGCGCACCCGCGCAGCAATTTTGCATGCTGCGCAGCAAGCGTTCTCGACCAAGGGCTATCTGGATACCGGGGTGCGCGACATTACCGCCGCCGCAGGGGTCAATCCGGCGCTGGTCAGCCGCTATTTCGGATCCAAGGAAAAGCTCTACGAAGCGGCGCTGTCGCAACTGCTCAATGCCGATCTGGTACTGAGCTTTCCGCGCGATCAGTTTGGCGAGGCGGTGGTGCGGATGCTGCTGGCGCCCGCGCCGCAGCAGCGCAATCCGCTGCCGATGATGCTGCTGGCCAGCGCCGATCCGACCGCCCGCGCGATCACCGACCGGCTGCTGACCGAGCTGTTCCTGGAACCGATGGCACAGTGGTACGGCCCGGTGCGCGGCGCGGAAAAGGCGGCGTGCTTTGCGCTGCTGGCGTCCGGCCTGACGCTGTACCGGCAGGTCTATCCGCTGGCCGCGCTGGGGGGCGGGCTATCGGACGAAACGCGCGGCTGGCTGGCAGGGGCGTTCCAGTCGCTGATCGACTAAGAAAGAGTTATTGCACTAGGTAAGATATGTCTGCACAATTGCGGCATGGGACAACTGGATGCAAAAACGGCGCTGGTCACGGGCGGAGCCCGCGGAATTGGCGCAGCAATCGTCAGGCGACTCGCCGCTGAAGGGGCTGAGGTTGCGTTCGTCTATAAGGGCGCAACAGACGCCGCCGACGCACTGGTGGCCGAAGTGGTGGCTGCCGGCGGCAAGGCCTTTGCGATTCAGGCCGATGTGGCGGACCCCGTACAGATCGCGGCGATGTTCGCGGCCTGCGATGCGGCCTTTGGGCCGACGCCCAATCTGGATATTCTGGTCAACAACGCCGGGGTCGGCAGCGACGGGCAGGATGCCAGCCTGAAATCCGGTTCGGCGGAACTGTTCGACCAGATGATGACGATCAACGCCAAGGGGCCGTATCTGGTGACGCAGGCGGCATTGCCACGGCTGCGGGACTTTGGCCGGGTGGTCAATATCGGCTCGATCTCGGGCAAGGTGGCCCAGCCGTTCGCGGCCGGTTATGCGATGACCAAGCGGGCGCTGCAAAGCCTGACTTTCTCCACGGCGGCGCAAGTCGCCCGGCAAGGGATCACCTGCAACCTGATCGCGCCGGGGGCCGTGGCGACCGATTTCATCGCGAAGCTGCGTGAGCGGCCGGGATTCGATGAAGGCAATGCCAAGGCGACGCCGATGGGCCGGATGGGCCAGCCCGATGACATCGCCGGGGCTGTGCTGATGCTGTGCCGCGAAGAAGCGCGCTGGGTGACCGGCAACGTGATTGAAGCAGCAGGCGGGCTGGCAATCTGATGTCCGCGATGACTGACAAGCTGCGCGCGATCATGGCGCTGGACCCGGACCGGGCCGAGATCGACTTTGAAGGCCGCGATTATTCGTGGGGCGATCTGGCCCGCACGGTGCAGGGGATCGAAGCGGCGCTGGCGGGTATGGACTTGCCGCCCGAAGCGCGCGTCGGCGTGATGCTGCGCAACCGCCCCGGCCATATCGCGGCGATCCTGGCAGTGCTGGCGACGGACCGCTGCCTTGTCTCGCTCAACCCCGCGCTGCCCGATGACAAGCTGTTTGCCGATATCGAAACCCTGGGCCTGCCGGTAATTGTCGCGGACGAAGGCGATGCGGCGCGCGCTGGAATCGCCGCCAGCTTTGCCCGCGCGGGCACTGCCGTAATCGCGATTGGCGCGCGGTTGGAAGGGGTGCGGCTGCTGCCCGGCTGCGAAGCCCCGCGCGCTGCGGCGCAAACCTCGCCCGGCGTCGCGATTGAAATGCTGACCAGCGGCACGACGGGCGCGCCCAAGCGCGTGCCGCTGACCCGTGCCTCGTTCGAGGCCAGCTTTGCCGGGTTCACCAAGTACGAACGGAACCGCGAATTTGCCGACCAGCCGCAACTGCGGTCCGGCGTGACGATGGTCAACAATCCGTTGACCCATATCGGCGGGATCTATGGCTGCATCGGCGCGCTGATGGCGGGCCGCAAGATCGGTTTGCTGGAAAAGTTCACCGTTGCAGGATGGGTCGATGCTATCCGCCGCAACCGGCCGAAAGTGGCGGGCGCGGTGCCATCGGCGCTGCGGATGCTGTTGGAAGCGGACGTCGATCCGGCTGCGCTGTCCAGCCTGTCCGCGCTGATCAGCGGGACCGCGCCGCTGCCGCCGGAACTGGTCGATGCGGTGCTGGACAAGTACGGCATCCCGGTGCTGGCCAACTACGGCGCGACCGAATTTGCCGGGGCGATTGCCGGGTGGAGCCTCGACGATTTTCGCACGCACTGGCAGGCGAAGCGCGGCGCGGCGGGCCGGGTTCATGCCAACGTGGCCGCACGGATCGTCGATCCCGAAACCGGTGCGGCGCTGCCGCCGGGCAGCGAAGGCCTGCTGGAACTGAAGGGCGATCAGCTTGGCCCGGCGCACCGGATCGACGGCGGGGCATGGCTGCGCACGACTGACCGGGCGGTGCTGGATACCGACAATTTCCTGTTCATCCGCGGCCGCGCCGACAATGCGATCATTCGCGGCGGGTTCAAGGTCCATCCCGATGATGTGGTCAAGGCGCTGCACGACCATCCCGCGATCCGCGAAGCCGCCGTGGTCGGCGTGGCGGATGATCGGCTGGGCGCGGTTCCCGCTGCCGCAATCATCCTGCGCGACGGGGCTGCTGCGCCCGATCTGGAGGCGCTGAAAGCGTTCCTGAAAGAGCGGCTGATAGCCTATCAGGTGCCAGTGCATTTCCGCTTCGTCGCGGACTTTCCGCGCACCCCGTCGATGAAGCCCTCGGCGCCCGGCCTGCGGGCCTTGTTCGAGGAGCAGGCGGCATGAGCGAATTTGTCGGAAGGCGCGTGATCGTGACCGGCGCCGGGCGCGGGCTGGGGCGCGGTATCGCCGAAGCCTTTGCCGCAGCGGGCGCGAAAGTGATGATCGGCGCGCGGACGATGTCCTATGCCGAAGAAGCGCTCGCCGCGATCCTCGACGCCGGCGGCATTGCAGAAGTGTTCCAGCTCGACGTCAAGGACCACGCGCAGTGCGACGCGCTGGTCGCGGCGACCTTGGCGGAGTTTGGCGGGGTGGACGTCATTGTCCACTGCGCGGCGGACATCCCCCACGGCGGGCTGGGCCATGTCACGGACGAGGCGATGGAAGCCGGGTTCGCCAGCATTGCCAAGGCGGCGTGGTGGCTGCTGCAGGCCGGGCGTCCGCATCTGGCGAAAGCGCCCGGCGGCGGGCGGTTCATTGCCATCGGATCGGTCAACGGAACGTTCTCGGTCGTGCCGAACATGACGGCCTATGGCATGGCCAAGGCCGCGCTCGATGCCTTCGTGCGCGGCGCGGCCTGCGATGTGGTGGGGGAGGGGATCACGGTGAACGCGGTCAATCCCGGCCTTGTCGCCAGCGCGCGGGCACGCGCCGTGCTGGGCGATGACGGGCTGGAAGCCTACGGCGCGACCGTGCCGGTGGGCCGCGCGGGCACGCCGGCGGATATTGCGCGGGCCTGCCTGTTCCTGGCCTCACCCGCGGCGGATTATATTACCGGCACCACGATCAAGCTGGACGGCGGATCGACCATCGCGCCCGCCAGCGGCCGCAATGAACTGCTCCAGCAGCGGCTCAAGGCGCAGCAGGAGCATTAGGCCATGGACCTTGGCATCGCGGGCAAAGTGGCGCTGGTGACCGGCGGGTCGCAGGGGATCGGCCTGGGCTGCGCGCAGCGGTTGGCCGCCGAGGGCTGCAAGGTGGTGATCGCCGCGCGCACCCAGGCGAATATCGATCTGGCCGTGGCGGAAATCGGCCATGGCTGCGTCGGTGTTTCGGCCGATTGCACCACGAAGGACGGCATCGCCCGCGCGGTGCAGGCCTGTGTCGATGCCTTCGGCACCGCGCCGGATATTGCCATCTTCAACGTAGATTCCGGCCCCAAGGGCGCGTTTCTGGATGTTGACGACGATACGTTCGCGGCGGCCAACACCAACAACGTCATGGCGTTTCGGTGGCTGGTACAGGCGGTGTTCCCGCATATGCGCGCGCAAGGCTGGGGCCGTATCCTGACCATCGGCACCAATTCGGTGAAACAGCCGCACCGCAAGCTGCCGCGCGCCGCGCAGAACACCTACCGGGTTGGCGCGCTGGCGCTGTCGAAGACCCTGTCGGCAGAGCTGGGCCCGTTCGGGATCACGGTCAACACGCTGGGCACCGGGGCCATTGCCACACCGCAGTTCCGGCAGGTGTTCACGAAAATTGCGGCTGAAAAAGGCCAGACTTACGACCAGCATATCGCCGAGCGCGTGGCCGAATGGCCCGTGCGGCGGATGGGCACGCCAGAGGACATGGCCGATGCGGCCGCGTTCCTCTGTTCGGCCCGCGCCGGTTACATCACCGGGCAAGTGCTGGTGGTGGACGGCGGCAATATCGAATCACTGCAATGAACCTGCACAGGAGCACCCCATGAAGATTGACAACACCATCGCCGCCGTTGTGACCGGCGGGGCATCGGGCCTTGGCCGCGCGAGCGCCGAAGCGCTGGCGGCGCAGGGCGTGAAAGTCGCCATTTTCGACGTCAACGAGGAAGGCGGCGAGGAAGTTGCCAAGGCCATCGGCGGCGTGTTCTGCAAGGTCGATATCACGTCCGAAGACAGCGTCGTCGCCGGGTATGAAAAGGCCCGCGCGGCACACGGCCAGGAACGCGTCGTGGTCCACTGCGCGGTGGTCACCGGCGGGGGCAAGACGATCTCGTTCGACAAGACCACCGGCGGCTACAAGCGCAACCCGACCGAAATGATCGCGCGTTCGGCGGAAGGCATCTTCACCGCCAGCTACCGCATTGCCAGCCACGCCGCGCTGGGCATGGCCAATTCCGACCCGCTGAACGAGGACGGTGAACGCGGCTGCATCATCATGACGTCGTCCGCTGCATCGCAGGATGGCCAGATCGGGCAGGTCGCCTATGGCGGCGGCAAGGGCGCGGTCAACGCGATGGTCCTGCCGATGGCGCGCGATCTGATGGACGTCGGCATCCGGGTCAACGCGATCCTGCCGGGCATTTTCGCCACCCCCCCGATGCTGGCGGTGCAGGATAAGGCCCCGGCGATCTTTGCGGGCCTTGAAGCATCGGTGCCGTTCCCCAAGCGCCTCGGCAAGCCGCCGGAATTCGGCTCGCTGGTGTGCGAGCTGGCGCGCAATACCTATTTCAACGGCCAGTGCATCCGCCTCGACGGCGCGATCCGCATGCCGCCGAAGTAAGGAGCCAGACCCATGGACCGGCCGCAGCAGTTTGCCTTTGCCCGCCAGTCAGCGGGCCATGCCCCGCTGCGGCGGCCGGGTTCGATCCGGCGCACGACCTCGATCGATTCGGATTGGCCAGACGGGTTCGGCCAGCCGTGGGACATGGTCGGCCGCGCGCGCGATCTGCTGACGCCCGGCGATGACGGCGAACCGCAAGTGCTGGCCAGCGCGGGCTTCCGCATCACGGCCTCTCCGATCCGCGAAATCCTGGCGATCGAGACGGTTCCCGCGCATCCGCGCGTGCCCGAGCTGGTCGGCGTGCGCGCGGGCGGGGCCAGTCGGCAGGTGCTGGCGGGCAAGCTGGGCGATGCGCGCGGGACGCCGCTGTTCCAGCTGCTGGATGACTATGCCGGGGCCAGCCTGGTGGCGGGCTGGATCTGGTCGCAGTGGCGCGGCGACTGGGCCAGTGCCCCGCAGCGCAGCGCCCAGCCATCCACCGCCGGGCGCAAGGGCGTGATGGACAACATCTGCACCGGGTTCACGGTCGGCGGCAGCAGCTTCAAGGCGGATGGCACGCCCGACAACGTCAACCAGTCGTTCACGGCGGTCGGCCCGCTGGAAAACCCCGACGATCCGCTGGGCTGGCATTCGATGCCGTTCCAGGAAGGCCCGCAAAAGCGCCGGGCGCGGCGAATCGACCTGTGGCGGGAAGGCGGGCTGATCAAGGTCGATGCGGGCTTTCAGGACAGCGGCAGCAATCCCGATGGCGGGCGCACCGCTATCCACGAATACCGCGTCTTTGCCGAGATTAACCCGGAAACCCGCCAGTTGCTGGCGCTTCAGGCGCTGCCGTTGATCCTGCCTTATCGCGAATGCCCCGGCGCGTCGGTCAAGGCGACGCGGATGGTTGGACGCAATGTCGCGGAATTCCGCGACGCCGTGCTGGAAACGCTGCCCGGCACACTGGGCTGCACACACCTCAACGATGTGCTGCGCGCGCTGGCCGATGTTCCGGCGCTGGCCCGACTGTTGCCGTAAAGCCATAGCGCCTCGCTATTGGCTGTTCCCTCTTGTGTGTCCTAGTGGACCTAGTTATACAAGTGCAACCCGAGTGGCACGAACCGCTCCATGGGAGGAGAGCCTGAAGATGAAAACTGCCTCGAAGCGCCCCATCGCGCGTATGCTCGGCGGAGTTGCCGCTACGGCCATCGCCATTTCCAGCAGCACTGCGTTTGCCCAGTCGGCTGATGAAACCGCCAATGATGATACCATCATCACCGTGATTGGCGTGACCAAGCAGGTCGAAAACATTCAGAAGGTGCCGACCACGGTGACCGTGTTTACCGGTGACAAGCTGGAGTCTCAGGGCATCCGCGAAGTCGGCGAAGTGGCCAAGTTCACGCCGGGCTTCAATATTCGCGGTTCGGGCAACAACCCGACCGCGTTCGCGCTGTCGATGCGCGGCCAGATTCAGAACGATAACATTGCCACGCTGGAACCCTCGGTCGGGATCTACATGGACGAAATGTATATCGCCCGTGCCTATGGTCTTAATGTCGACATGATGGATGTCAGCAACGTGCAGGTGCTGAAGGGCCCGCAGGGCACGCTGTTCGGCCGCAACACCTCGGCTGGCGCGATGCTGATTTCCACCAACGACCCGAAGTTCGGCGAGTTTTCGGGCGTCCTGAAGGGCAGCTACGGTCGTTTCAATGAATGGAACACCACCGGTATCGTGAATGTCGGGCTGGGTGAGAACTTCGCGATCCGCGGTGCAGTGAGCTATGGTGAGCGGGATAATTACAAGCGCGACATCAACACCGGCAAGAAGTACGAAGGCCGCGAAACGCTGAACGCGCGCGTCAAGGTGGCATGGCAGCCGTCTGATACCCTGACTGTGCTGCTTTCGGGCGAATGGTATGACGGCAAGATCAATGGCCCGGCGCGTCAGGGTCTGTTCCTCTCGCTCAATCCGCTGCTGTTTGCAGGCGTGCTCGGCGTTGCCGGTTCGCAGGCGCGGGTTGCCGGGATGCAGGCCTTGGCCGATGCGGAAATCGCCGCCATGAAAGGCAATCCCGACCTGCTGGCCATTTCGCCGCCGACCGCGACGCCCGGGGCCGATCCGCGCGGGATCTTCAACGACATGAAGACCAAGACGTTCGGCGCCAAGTTCACGCTCGACACCGACTTTGGCCAGATCAAGTGGATCAACGGGTATCGCCAGATCAAGGGCGACAATCTGGTTGATCTCGACGGGACCAGCCTGCCGCTGCACTTCACGGCTGGCCGTCAGAACCTGAAGCAGTTCTCGACCGAGCTGCAATTGACTGGCGATGCTTTCGCAGACCGTCTGAAGTATGCCCTTGGCATGACCTATTTCCGGGAAAGCGGGTCTGACCGGTCGCGGTCGTCGACTTTTGGCAGCCCGGCCTGGTCGCAGTTCCTGGGCGATATCAACAACAATTCCTATGGCTTGTATGGCCAGGCCAGCTACAAGGTTACCGATGCGCTGTCGCTGACGGGCGGTCTGCGCTATTCGATCGACGACAAGGGCGTGACCACCATTTCCGGCACGGCTCCGAACAATGGCGATGTCCTGTCGGCTTGTACGCCAACCAGCGTCGCTTTGAGCACGGGCTGCGCCCGCGGTCGCAAGGATACCTGGAAGAACCTGTCCTACACCGTTGGTCTGGATTATCAGGCGACGAACGACATCCTGATCTTTGCCAAGCACAGCAAGGGCTATCGCTCAGGCGCGCAGCAGTTGCGTTCGCTGACCCTGACCGATACCACCCCGGCCGCGCCGGAAGTGGTCCACGAACAGGAACTGGGCATCAAGACCCAGTTCATGGATCGCCGCGTGCGCTTCAACATCTCTGGCTATCACAACACGGTGAAGGGCGCGCAGCGTAGCGTCATTCTGGCGATTGCCGGCACCAGCCAGACCATTCTTGAAAACGCCGATACGGAAACCTGGGGTGCCGAAGCCGATCTGTCGGTTACCGTGACCGATGGCTTCACGCTGTTCGCAAACGGCTCGCTGACCGATCCGAAGTACACCAAGTACGACGGCTTTGTGGCCTTTGGCGGTGCGCTGACCCCGAACGACAAGAAGGACACCAACTTCGCCGGGATCGTGAAGAAGCAGTTCACGCTCGGCGCGAACTACGAAGCTGATCTGGGGGCTGCCAAGCTGACGCTGAACGCCAGCTATGCCTGGCAGGGGGCAATGAAGCAGGATGGCACCACGGTAGCGCGCTTTGCTGCTCCGACCTCGACGCCGGGAGGCTCGGGCTTCTCGGCCGCCAACGCCGCGCTGGTCGATCAGCTGCTCACCACCCGCGCCCATGGCATCACCAATGCCCGTGCGACGGTGGCGTTCGGTCCGGAAGGCAACTATGAACTGGCGCTGTGGGGCCGCAATATCTTCGATCAGCGCGCCACCAGCTACACTCTGTTCCTGGGCGGCATCAATTACCTCGGCACGTCGTGGAACGAACCTGCGTCTTACGGCGTAACCGCGACGGTCAAGTTCTAAGCATACGGGCAAGCCCAACAGGGCGGCCGGACTTGGGGGAGGGGCGAGCAATCGTCCTTCCCCTTTTTCTTATCGGGAGAATTGATTTGACCGGCATTGTCTCGCCTGCGCGGCGCAATCTGACGCTGGGGCTGCTGATTGTGGTGGCGATCCTCAGCTATGTCGACCGGCAGGTGTTCACGCTGTTCCAGGACGACATCAAGGCGGAACTGGGCCTTAGCGACGGTCAGCTCGGCCTGCTGACGGGCATGTCGTTCGCGCTGTTCTATACCATCGCGGCCTTCCCGATTGCGCGGTACGCGGATCGCGGTGACCGGCGCATGACCATTGCGGTCTGCGTGATCGTGTGGAGCGCGGCCACGGCGCTGTGCGGCATGGCGCAGAACTTCTGGCAGATGGTGCTGGCCCGGATCGGGCTGGCCGCCGGGGAGGCGGGAGCTGGCCCGGCGGGCACATCGCTGCTGACCGAGATTTTCCCGCTGGAACGCCGCACGACCGTGATTTCGGTGATGCTGGCGGCGAACGCGGTGGGGATTTCGGGCGGGCTGGCGCTGGGCGGCTGGCTTTCACAATACTTCGGCTGGCGCGCGGTGTTCCTGATCCTGGGGCTGCCGGGCATCCTGATCGGGCTGACCGTCTGGGCGTTCAGTGCGGAACCCCGGCGCGGGGTGGGCGCGGTGACGATCCCGCCGCAGCAGATCCCGATGCGGGATGTGCTGCGGACGATGGCGGGCAATACCTCGCTGCGCTGGGTCGGCCTGCTGCTGACGATGGTGCCGCTGACGGGCTTCGCATTCATCCTGTGGGGCGCGTCGTTTTTCCAGCGGGTCCATGGCATGGGCAAGGCCGAAACCGGGTTCTGGCTGGGCGGAGCGATGGCGGCGGGGCTGGTCATCGGCAACCTGCTCGCCGGGTGGGTCAGCGATCGCTATGGCAAAGCCAACCCGCGCTTCAACGGCTGGTTCGCAGGGCTGGGGCTGATCGCATCGTTCCCGTTCGGGGTGGGCTTTGCGCTGACCGCCAATCCCTATGTCGCGCTGGCCTGCTTCGTGGTGGTCAAGTTCATGATGACGCTGCACCTGGGGCCGATCATCAGCCTGTGTTACGCGCAAGTGCCGGTGGCGATGCGGGCGATGATGTCGGCCACGATCGGGATGGTGATCGGGCTGTCGGGCATGGGGATCGGCGGCACGGTGGCCGGTTATGTCAGCCAGGCCTTTGCGGCGGATTATGGCGATAAATCGCTGCAACCGGCGTTGGCGCTGATCTCGCTGTGTCTGCTGGTGGGCGGGTTCGCCGCCATCATGGCCGGGCGCACGGCGCGGCCGCTGGCCGAGGATGCCTGAACCCAAAAAAGAAGCCCCGCCGGGGAGTGAACCGGCGGGGCCAGGGTGGGAGAGAAGGGTATCTGGATCAGGCGGCGGCGGGCAATTCCGCGCGGCGGGCCTCGACTTTGGATTTCAGGTTGGCGCGGCTGAACAGCCGGGCCGCGTTGCCGCCCAGCACGGCGACCAGTTCATCGGTGGTGACATCGGGGTTGGCGTCAACCAGACCGTCAATGACCTGCTTCGAGAACGGGAACGTTCCTTCGGCATGGGGATAATCGGTGGCGAACAGCAGCGCGCCGATGCCAACGCCCTTGCGGATCGCCATCGATGAATTGCCGTCGTTTTGTAGCGCGCAGTGAACCTGATCGCGCACGATCTGGCTGGGCAGGCGCGACAACTTGGGTTCGATCGACGGCGCATGGCCGTTGTAAACCTCGTCCATCCGCTCGGCCAGGCCCCACAGCCAGCCCGCGCTGTGCTCGGCAAACAGGATGTGCGCGCCGGGATTGCGATCCAGCACGCCGCCCGCGACCAGCTGGGTGATTACGTCGACCGCGTCGTTCATCTGGCGGGTATAGTTGTACAGCGCGCCGCCCGGCCCCTTGAGCGCGCGGATGTTGATGTCGCCCACGCCGGTGTGGAATACCAGCGGAATGCCCAGTTCAGCGGCCAGCGCGAAGATCGGATCCCAGCGGGCATCGTTGTAGTTGTTCAGGCCTTCCCACAGGCAGAACGCGGCAAAACCCTTGTCCGCCGCACGCTGGCATTCGGCCAGGGCATCGTCGAAATCGATGCAGGGGATCATCGCGGCGGGGATCAGCCGGTCGCGCACCGGGGCGGTATAATCCCACGCCCAGTCATTCCAGATCTGGCAGGCGGTGCGCTGGCCTTCGCGGTCGGCGATGCGGGGCAGCATCAGGCCCAGTGAGGGGAACACCAGTTCGGCATCCACCCCGTCGCGGTCCATGTCGGCAAGGCGCAGTTGCAGATCGCGCGCGCCCCGGCGCTGGGTGTCGACCGCGCAATCGGACACGAAGTTTTCCCTGGCATCGGTGCATGAACGGTCCGCCGCCTGGGCGTTGAAGGCGGCATCGCCTTCGCCGGTCTTGTGCTGGTGAAAGTTGGTCCAGATCTTCAGGATCACCTGCTCGCCAATCCGGGTGATGCGCATATTGCCGTCGGCTTCGCTGTGGATCACGAACTGCTTCAGGTGTTCGGGCATCTTGCTGATGAACAGGTCCGGCGGTTCGGCCACGTGGGCGTCACAGCTGAACACGAACGGGCGAAGCTTCTCGGTCATGGCAATCCTCCTGCGGGTCGGGGCGACAGGCGCTCGCCCTTGCCTGAGCAGAATGTCAAAAGAGGTATCTATTTTATTTGATAAATGTCAAAAACGTCCTGATTACACTATCAATTGTGCTTTTAAGGTATTTTTATCGACTTCGCGGAAGGCCCAGAGCTGTTTCCGCGATCACGCTGCGCTGCACTTCGCTGGTTCCGCCATAGATCGTTGCCTGAATGCCGCTGCGGGCCTCGGATTCCACCACTGCCAGCGCCGGGATCGCGGTGTCGAGCGAATGCGGGGCGAAACGCTCAACCAGTTCGGCGCAGCACCCGGCCCAGCTTTCGGTGCCGAACAGCTTGCACATCGGCCCGTACCAGCGCTGTGACTGGCCCGCATCGCCTGCCCAGATCGCGCGGAGCGACAAACATTCCAGCAGCGCGACATGGGCATCGAAGCGCCGCCGCGCATGGCGTATCGCGGGAAGGTTCTCCGGAATGCCAGGCAGCAGCACCAGCGTGTCGAACCCGGCACGCAGTTCTTCCTGCACCAGCCCCATCGCGCCGAGGTAGTAATCGCCCTGGTTGTGCTCCAGCGACATCGTCGCCGCCAGCACCTTGGTGCCTTTGCCCGCCTCGCCCAGCAGATAGCGGTCGGGAACGGGAAAATCGGAATAGAAGGTGATGTTGGTGCGTTCGCCCGCCAGGGTCTGGACCGGGGCCAGATCGAACCCGCCCGCATCCAGCGGCGCGACGAACAGCGTCAGCCCGGCATCGGTGCGGGTTAGCAGCAGGACGTAATCGGCAATGTGCGCGCTGGTGGTGAAGACTTTCTGGCCGTTCACGATCCACTGGCCGCCGTCGTGCGCCGCGCGGGTTTTCGCGCCGAACACGTCCGATCCGCCCGACGGTTCCGACAGGCCCAGGCACGCCAGCGCCTCACCCCGGGCCAGCCGGGGCAGGATTTCCGCCTTGGCCGCGTCCGTTCCGAACATCATCAGCAGCTTGCCGATCGAATCCGACACGACCAGCACCGAAATCGGCCAGCCAGCCCGGGTCAGCACGCGGTGGACGGCAGAGGTGGCGATGGCGCTCGCGCCCGATCCGCCCCATTCCACCGGCCAGTCGGGAAACAGCAGGCCCGCATCCGCCAGCTTGCGATGCAGGTCGGGCTGGTGGTTGTCGAGCGCGGCGGCGAAGGCGCGCTTGTGTTCGGCGGTGAAATTGTCCGCCAGGAACTCGCGGGTGCGTGCTTCCCAAGCATTGGCTTCGGCGTCCTTGGTGAAGCTCATCGATACCGGCCCGGTCGCGGCGGGCTGGGGCAGCGGTGCAGTCAGCACCCGGTCGGGATCGCCGCCGGCATAGAGCGCCGCGCGGGCACCGCGATAGAGCGCGGGCAGGGGGGAATCCTCGCTCACGCCGTAACCGCCGAACACGCGCATCGCGGTCTTGATCGCGGGCACGCAGGCGCGCGCTGCCCACCAGAACGCCTGCGTGTCAAGCCGGCCAGCCTCGGCCAGTCGCTCAGCCCTGGCGCAGATCGCGCGCCAGACCAGCAGGCGGGTGCCGTCCACTTCCGTCGCGGCATTGGCAAGCGGATGGGCCACGCCCTGATATTCACCGATGGCGCGACCGAACACCATGCGCTCCCTGGCATAGGCGGCGGCCTCGTCCAGCGCACGCTGGGCCATGCCGACGCAGGTGGCGGCAATCAGGATGCGCTCATCAGGAAAGGCGACAATTCCTTCGCGCCCGGCGGCCTCGGCAACCAGCGCCGCGTCGAGCAGCGAACCGCCTTCGTCCAGCAGCGCCTCGATCCCCAGTTCCCGCAGTACCGCATCGGCGGAGCGCTCGCCGCGATCGGCCAGCGCTCCGCCAACGGTGTCGATCATGGCCTGTTGTTCGCTGGATAGCGCAAGATTGACCATGATCGCTGTCTCGCAGGACTTCAGGCAGCCAGCGCGGCGCTGGTCTGGACGACCGGGTCGATCCGGAACAACCGCGCGGCGTTGAGGCCCAGCACATCGCGGCGGACAGCGTCCGGCACGTTCAGCCCAGCGAACAGATCGTCCACCACGCGGCGGCTGATCGGGAAGGTCCCTTCGGCGTGGGGATAGTCGGACCCCCACATCACGTTCTTCGCGCCCGGCAGGCCAGCGGCGGCGGCGGCGATGCACGAACGGTCATGCTGGAAGCTGGCCCAGACCTGATCGTCGATGATCTGGCTGCACAGGCGCGACAGCTTGGGGAACACGAAGTTCGAATGGGCCTCGGCCACTTCGTCCATCCGCTCGGCCAGTGCGACCAGCCAGCTGGCACCGCTTTCGATGAAGGCCACCTTGGCCCCCGGATTGCGGTCCAGCACCCCGCTTGCAACCAGGTACATCGCGCTTTGCTGCGCGTCGGTCATCTGGTTGGTGTAGTTGATGATCCCCGCGCCGGGGCCGCGCTCGATCACCACGGTTTCAAGTCCGGTGCCGGTATGCATCACGAAGACGATGCCCAGCTGCGCACCCTTGGCGAAGACCACGTCCCAGCTGGGATCGTTGTACTTCGGCAGGTTGGGCGGGGTGACGGCGGGCAGCATCGCGGCGGTGAAGCCCTTGGACGCCAGGTATTCCAGTTCGGCCACCGTGTTCGAGAAATCGAGCACCGGCAGCATCCCGCAGCGCACGAAGCGGCTGGGGTGGCTGCCCAGGAACTCGTTGTTCCAATCGTTGTAGAGCCGCGCCGATGCGGCCTCTGCCTCGGCGCTGTCGAGTGCGTAGAGCCACAGGCCCAGGCTGGGGAAGCAGATTTCGGCGTCGACGCCTTCCAGCTCCATGTCTTCCAGCCGGCCCGCGATTTCGCGGATGCCGCGCCGTTCGTTGTCGCCCAGCGCCTTCTCACGGTGCTGGCCCACGCGCAGGCGATAGATCACCTTGTCCTCGGTTCCGGTGATCAGGAAGTCCCCCTCCTTGCGGCTGTGGATTGCGTGGCGCTTGAGGCTGGCGGGCAGGCCATCGAGGAAGATCGACGGCGGCTCCATGATATGGCTGTCGGCACTGAACACGAAGGGCTTCATCGTCTATCTCCCGATTCGTCATCGCTTATGGGTAAATGAGTACCTAGTTATACAACTCAATACAAGAGATTGGCTGGAACTTTCGCGATTGCAAGATTAAAGAGGTATCTGATAGGGGGCTGGCATGGAACAGGTCGGTAACGCGGAAACTCTGGTGGCACGCACCGCGCGCGGGCTGGCGCAGATCAGTCTGGACGCGGAAGCGGGGGCGTTCATCGGCTCGGAAGATGACCTGCTGGCGCGGCTGGGGGTCAGCCGCCCGACCTTGCGCCAGGCCGCCAAGATTGCCGAGAATGACCGCCTGATCAGCGTGCGCCGGGGGATCAAGGGCGGGTTCTATGCCGCCCGGCCCGATGCGCAGGACGCGATCCGCACGCTGGCGCGCTATCTGCGGCTGAACGGCGCGACGCTGAGCGACATCATGGTGGTTAGCCGCCTGGTGTCGGAAGAGGCCGGGGCGCGGGCCTGTGCCTGTGACGATCCGGCGCTGCGCGCCCGGCTGGTCGGGTTTGTCGCCGGGATCGACGCGAACGACACGCCCGCGGAACTGATCCGGGCGGAAAGCGAACTGGTCAGCGTGATTTCGGAAATGAGCGGCAATCCGGCGATCCAGCTGGTCATGGCAATCGGCTTTTCGTTCGGCATGGAAGAGCAGCGCGTTGCCTTGTACCGCGACGAGGACCACCGCGCCACCGCGCGGACCCTGCAACGCCAGCTGTGCCGCGCGATCCTTGACCGGGATGAGGAAATCGCGCGCGTGATCATGCGCCGCCGCTCTACGACCATGCTGGAATGGATCGTGCAGGCCGAGCGCGAATCCGCCTGAGGCAATTGCGGCGATTCCTGCAAGCCACTGGACAGGGGCTTGACGCGGTCATATCAAACCTAGTTATATAAGTTTTGAAACGGGATTCGAAGGAGAGGATCAGCGATGGCCTGGGCAAATCAGGACAAGACCGCGATCGTCGGCATCGGGGCCACGGACTATTACGTCCGGGGCAAGAGCTGGCCGCGCACGATCAATGACATGGCGGGGGAAGCGATCCTCAAGGCCTGCGCCGACGCGGGGATATCGGTCAAGGATATCGACGGCTTCTCCTATTACTCGACGGCGGGGGCGGGCTATCTCGACAAGTTCGATACCGCATCGCTGATGGAAACGCTGGGCATGCCCAACGTCTCGTTCTCGGCCACGCTGACCAGCGGCGGGGGCGGTTGCCCCGGCGCGATCGGGCTGGCCACGGCCGGGTTGGTCAACGAAGACTGCAAGTATGCCGTCACGGTGATGGCCTTGCAGCAGCTGCCGCAGCACCGGCTGGGCGTGGTGTTCGGAGCCTCGGCCCCGAACCCGGAAAACAGCTTCCTCCAGCCTTCCGGGCTGGTCGGGCCGGGCCATCTGATGAGCGTGCTCGCGCGCCGTCATATGCACCTTTACGGCACGACGCAGGATGCCTTTGGCGAGATCGTGATGGCCACCCGCGCCAACACCCACAACCGCCCCAAGGCGGTGCGTAAGGCGCCGCTGACCAAGGAAGAATACGATGCCTCGGTGATGCTGGCCGATCCGCTGCGGCGGCTGGATTTCTGCCTGGAAACCGATGGTGCCGTGGCGGTGATCACCACCACGATGGACCGCGCGAAGGACTGCCGCCACAAGCCTGCGGTCGTTCACGCCTGTGCCCACGGTGGCCAGCGCGAATGGGGCCGGGCCTTCGCCTGGATGGGCATGCCCGATCCGCACTTCGCCAGCTCGGGCCACAAGTTCACCGCCGACCGCGTCTGGGCGCAGTCGGGCCTTTCGGCCAAGGACATGGACGTGGCGCTGATCTATGACCACTTCAGCCCGATGGTGCTGATGCAGCTGGAAGATTACGGGTTCTGCGAAAAGGGTGAAGGGAACGACTACGTCCTGTCCGGCAAGATCCGCTATGACGCGGCGACCGGCAAGGGCGTGAACGGCGGCGTGCCGGTCAACACCCATGGCGGCAACCTCAACGAGGCCTACATCATCGGCATGACGCATATCGTCGAGGGCGTCGAGCAGGTGCGCGGCACCGCGATCAACCAGGTGAAGGATGCGGAATTTGCGCTCGTTTCGGGCGGTCCCGCTTCGCTTCCGGTGTCCAGCCTGATCCTGAGGAGCGCGTAAGATGAGCGAGCCCATCCAATACGGCCCGGCGCTGCTGCTGCCGGGTCAGCAGATTCGCATCACCACCAATCCCAACACCGAACCCTTCTGGGAAGCGGCCAAGGAGCACAAGCTGACCGCCTGCCAATGCGCGGCTTGCGGCCATTTCCGGATGCCGCCCTCGGCCTATTGCCCCGAGTGTTCGAGCCAGGAAGTCAACTGGCCGACGCTGCCCGGCACCGCCACAGTATTCAGCTATGTGGTGTGCAACAAGAACCCGGCGAACGGCGAGGATTACATCTACGTGCCCGTCGTGGTCGATCTCGATGGCGCACCGGGCGCGCGGCTCAATGCCAACGTCACCGGCTGCAATGCCGAGGACGTGCACATCGGCATGAAGGTAGTGGTCGAATGGACGGAGATCCAGGACGGCTGGGTCCTGCCCAACTTCCGCAAGGCGTAAGGACAGGGCGGCCATGCTGAACGAGCTGCGGATCGTCGAAATTGGCGAAGGCCAGGCGGTGCAGGTCGCTGGGCTGATGCTCGGCGCGCTGGGGGCAGATGTGCTCAAGGTCGAGCGTCCGGGCGGCGATCCGTCGCGCGGACAGGCCCGCTTTGCCAACTGGAACCGCGGCAAGCGCAGTCTTGAACTCGATCTGTCGACGCCCGCAGGGCTGGCGGAGCTGGACCGGCGGCTGGCCGGGGCCGATGTATTGCTGCACCAGTTCACCCCGGCGCGTGCCAAGGCGCTGGGGCTGGACGACGCGGCGCTGGCCGCACGCTTTCCGCGCCTTGTGACTAGCGGGATCACCGGCAGCCCGTTCAATCACCCCGATGTCGAGCGTTCGGACGACGAATTGCTCGTGGCTGCGCGGTTTGGCGCGCTCTACGAGAATGACGGCTACCGCGCCGGGCCGATTGTCTGGCGCTTTAACGCGGGCAGCTGGTCGGCAGCGCATCTGGCGGCGGCGGGCATTCTGGCGCGGCTGATCGCGCGGCTGCAATCGGGCAAGGGCGGGGCAGCGCATACCTCGCTGTTCCAGGGCCACATGGTCATGCTGTCGCTGATCTGGGCGCGCAATTCCGCCGGGCCGATGCCCAACAACAAGCCTTATCCGCTGGCGGCGCGGCCGATCGGGCAGCAGCTTTACGAATGCCAGGGCGGCGACTGGCTCCAGATCATGGACCCGCCGCGCCAGTACGACTACGCCAATATGCCCACGATGTGGGAAGTGCTGGCCGAAGGGGTGGAGATCGATACCGAGGAAGGCAAGATCGAAGCCTTCAAGCGCCGCCCGCTGGAAAGCTGGCTGGCGGACTTGCGCGCCGACGATATCGCCGCCGAACCGGCCTATCCGCTGGGCGGGATGCTGCGCCACCCGGAAGTCGTCGCCAATGGCTATGTGGTGGAGATCGACGATCCGCTGCTGGGGAAGACTGTCCAGCCGAACGTGCCGTTCCACACCGATGCCGATCTGCCCGCGCCGCGCCCCGCACCGCGTTTGGGCGAAGGGGGCGGTGCCGACTGGACCCCGCCGCCTGCCGCCGTGGGCGAGGGCGGCCAGCCCGCCGAAGTGCTGAGCGGCGTGCGCGTCGTCGATTTCGGGATGTTCCTGGCCGGACCCATGGGCCCCTCGATGATGGGCGACATGGGCGCCGATGTGATCAAGGTCGAGGCACTGACGGGCGATCGCATCCGCTTCATGCACCGCTATTACCAGGCTGCCTCGCGCTCGAAGCGCAGCATTGCCCTGGACCTGACCAAGCCCGAAGCTCAGCCGATCCTGGCCCGGTTGCTCCAGTGGGCCGAAGCCGTACACCACAATATGCGGTTCAAGGGCGCGGCCAAGCTGGGGCTGTCGGACGAAGGCATCCGCCAGCACAACCCCGACGTCGCGTTCAACTACGTCAGTGCCTATGGCCAGAAGGGGGAGCGCGGCAACTGGCCGGGCTACGATTCGATCTTCAACGCGATTGCCGGGTGGGAGTTCGAGAACGCGGGGCATGGCAACAAGCCGATTTTCAACCGCCCCGGCACGATGGATGTCAGTTCGGCGCAGAGCGCGTTGGTTGAACTGATGGCCTCGCTCTATGCCAAGCGGTCGGGTCAGTGCGGCTATACCACGCAGACCTCGCTGCTGGGCATTTCCGCGATGACTCAGGGCGAAACGCTGATCCTGCCCGATGGCTCGCTGGCCGAGACGTATCACCTCGATTCCGAGCAGACCGGCTTTTCTCCCTATCACCGCATTTTCGAATGTCAGGACTGCAACTGGATCGCGGTCGCCGCGCACACCGATGCCCGCCGTGCCGCACTGCGCAGCGTGCTGGGCGAGGATGAAGCGGGGTTCGCCGCCGCCGCCGCCGCGCGGAGCGCCGCCGATCTGGTCGGCGCGCTGGATGCGGCGGGGGTGCCGTGCGATCACGTTACGTTCGAGGCGGCCGAGGACCAGTTCTTTGCCAGCCCGGTCAACCGCGACCTCGGCCTGATCTCGGTGCTGGAGCAGCCGTTGTACGGCACGGTTGAACAGCCGGGCGCGTTCTGGAACTTTGGCGATATCCCAGTGGTGTTTAAGCACGCCGCGCCCACCATCGGCCAGCACACGGATGAGATCATGCGCGAACTGGGCTTTTCGGGTGCGGAAATTGCCCAGTTCCGCGCGGATAAGATCATCGGTTGATCCCTTCCCCAAGCGGGGGAGGAAGTTACTTCTCCCGCTTGGGCAGCCATTCCCGCACGGGCTGGAATTCTGGCATCCGCAAGCTCCGCCGCAGCCAGTTCGCGCCATCCAGCACGAAGGCATGGCCGGAACAGAACGCGGCGTAATCCGAACACAGATAGGCCGCCGCCCAACCTAGTTCGTGGGTCTGGCCGACGCGCAGCGCGGGCTGGCGATTGTCGAGGTTGTTGGCATCGGCAAAGCGCAGGTGCGCTGCCCGGTCCTCGTGCGGGAACAGGCCCGGCACCAGGCAGTTCACGCGGATGTCATAAGGCGCCCATTCGACCGCATGGGTCTGCGTCAGGTTGGTGACGGCGGCCTTGGCGGCGGCGGAGGGGCTGGTGCCGGGGCCGCCGGTCCAAGAATAGGTCGCGCCGATGTTCAGGATCGATCCGCCGATCCCGTCGGCAATCCGCCGCCGTGCGAACTCGGTTGAGCAGATCCAGGTGCCGTCCAGCACGATCCCCGTTACCGCGCGCCAGGCGTTGAGGCTGAAATCTTCCGAGGCTCCGGCCAGGTTTCCGGCGGCATTGTTGACCAGCTGGGTGATCGGGCCGAACGCGTCCTCGACCTCGTCAAAGCAGGCTTTCACCGCTTCGGGATCGCGGACATCCAGTTGCACGCCGATGGCGCGGCCTCCGGCGGCCTCGACCGCCTCAACCCCCCGCGCGCGCTTGTCCGGATCGCGGCTGGCGATGGCGACCGCGCCGCCGAGCCGCCCGAACTCGGCGGCAATCGCCTTGCCCAGGCCCGATCCGCCGCCGGTGATTACGGCAACGTCATTGGTGAACGTGCCTTCGGGCAACATCCGGGTGCCGCGCGGCGGGGCGGGGCGGATGCCCTTGTAACGGTCGGTCATCTCATTTCCCCTTATAGGCGGGCTGGCGCTTTTCGCGGAGCGCGGCGCGGGCCTCGGCATAGTCTTCGGTCTTGAACAGCGCAGTCTGCGCCAGCAGCTCCTGCGCGATGCCGTTGCGGACCGCTCCGGCATGACCCTGGTCGATCATGGTCTTGGCCATGGCGAGCGCGATCGGCGGTTTGGCGGCGATCTTTCTGGCGATGTCGAGCGCCCGCGCGTCCAGCTCCTCCGGCGCGACTACGAAATCGACCGCGCCCCAATCAAGCGCGGTCTGTGCGTCGATCCGCTCGCCGGTCATCACCATGTACTTGGTTCGGCTGCGGCCGATCAGCGCAGTCATCAGCTGGGTGCCGCCGGTATCGGGCAGGATCCCGTAATGGATTTCGGGCAGCGCCATTTTCAGCGTCGTGTCGGACACGCGAATGTCGCACGACAGCGCGGTTTCGCACCCGCCACCGATCACCGCGCCTTTCAGCGCGGCGATGAACGGCTTGGGGCTGTCGAGCACCACCAGCCGCTTTTGCTGGTGGCGCAGCACGAAATGATAATCGCTTTCATCGCGCGCGCGGTGGCCCAACATCGTAATGTCGCGGCCCGAGCAGAACGACTTGCCCGCGCCTTGCAGCAAGACGGCCCGCACCGCGTCATCCGCCAGCGCGGTATCGAGCGCCACCTTGTAGAGGTGGGCAGCTTCGTCATCCATCGCGTTGTGCACTTCGGGGCGGTTGAGCGTGATCACGCCCACGCCGTCGATCACTTCATAGAGGACTTTGTCGGTCATGCGGCTTCTCCCAGCAGAATGTCACGCCGCACGGGCGCGATGAAGGACAACAAGTGCGCGCGTTTCAGGCAGAGGTGTGGCGCTGCTTCATCGGTCATCCCTATGCCGCCGTGGACCTGCACATTGGCGCGCGCGTTTTCGAGGGCGGCCTGATCGGCCAGTTGCTTGGCCGCAGCGATATGGAACGCGGCCCCCGGATCGCCCGCATCCAGGGCCCCGGCGGCGTAATAGAGCTGCGAGCGGGCGACCTCGCAGCGCACTGCCGAGTCTGAACAGATGTGCTTCAGCGCCTGGAACCAGCCAATCGGCCGGTCGAACTGTTCGCGCAGCTTGGCATATTCAGCGGCCATGTCGCGCGCGGCATCCGCGCAGCCCACGGCGAACGCGGCGGCCAGTAGTTGCAGGTGCAGCCCTGCGTCCGGTCCGCCGATGGGGCTGAACGGCGGCGCGGGATCCAGGTGGGCGAGCGGCACGGTCAGGTCCAGCCCCGGCTCTCCGCCCAGATCGGACGGCAGCGGCGTGATCGCGGCAAGGCCGCCGACCAGCCCCAGCGCGTGGGTCGCACCGGGGGCATCGAACACCCGCACCAGTCCGCCGGTCAGATCCTTGTCCAGCAGCGCCAGAGCGGTCTTGCCCGGCTGCCCGGCCCAGCGCGCAGTGACAGCGGTGGAGAGCAGCGCGATGGGGGCCAGGTGGCGGCCAAGTTCGGCAAGGACCAATGCTTCGGTCGCATGGTCGAGATCCATGCCGGGTGCGGTCATGCCGGTCCAGCCCATCGCTTCCAGCTGCTGCCACAACGCGGGCGGGCGGCTGCGCGCGCCGTCCAGCGGCAGGTTGTCGGCGCACCATTTGGCGGTTGCGGAAATGAAGCTTACCTGTTCGTCGTTGGGGGTCAGGTCCATGGGGCTTACCTCGATTTCGGCAGGCCAAGCAGGCGCTCGGCGATGATGTCGCGCTGGATCTGGGCGGTGCCGCCCGCGATCGTCGCGGCAAATCCGCGCAAGTATTCGGCCACCAGGTTGTCGTCGCCGTACCGGAAATCGAGGATGTCATCCCCGGCCAGCAGCAGCGCCATGCGTTCCAGTCGCTGGCCCAGTTCCGATGTGAACAGCCGGATCACCGAGCTTTCAGCCCCCGGCTGGCCGGTGCGCACCACCTGGCTGATGTTGCGATAAGTCATCGCCCGCAGCGCGGCGACTTCGGCGCGCAATTGCGCCAGTTGTTCGGCGATCCGGTCATCCTTCAGCGCGCCGGTCTGGCGGGCGCGTTCTAGCAGCTCCTCGACCTCTTCCGACTGCTTGACCTGATCGGCGATGAACCCGGTCCCGCGCTCGAAACTGAGCGTCGACATGGCCACTTTCCAGCCGTTGCCCAGCCCGCCGACGACATTGTCCAGCGGGATGCGCACATCGTCGTAGAACACTTGCGCGAACTCGGTCTGGCCCGACATCTTGCGGATCGTGCGCACTTCGATGCCGGGGGCGTGCATCGGGCAGATCACCCACGACAGACCCTTGTGCCGCTGCGATCCCTCCTCGGTCCGTAGCACCAGTTCCTGCCAGTCGGCGACGTGGGCAAAGCTGGTCCAGATCTTCGAACCGGTGATGACCAGTTCGTTCCCCTCGATCCGGCCGCGCGTCTTGATCCCCGCCAGATCGGACCCGGCGCCGGGTTCGGAAAAGCCCTGGCACCAGATCGCCTCGCCCCGCAGGATGCGGGGCAGGTGATATGCCTTTTGCGCATCGCTGGCGTTCAGGATCAGCGTGGGGCCACCATGGTTCACGCCGACAAAGTTCGCTCCGATCCAGGGTGCATTGGCATTGGCATATTCTTCCAGCCAGATCACCTGCTGGACGATAGACAGGCCGCGCCCGCCATATTCGGTCGGCCAGTTGATCCCGGCCCACCCGGCATCGAACAGCCGCCGCTGCCACGCCTTGTCGAAATCCAGCGCATCGGCTGCGTCCATCGGGCGGCGCTGGTCCGGTACGTTGTCGTGCAGCCAGTCGCGGCATTCGGCCCGAAACTGCTGCTCTGCGGGGGAAAAGGTGATGTCCATCGGGATCAGGACTCCGGCATTGACGGAACTGTTTGCAGCGGACCACCCTCGCGTACACGCACGTAGGCGACGATCTGGGTGGGGTTTGAATGATGATGGAACAGGCCAGCACGATGCCGGCGCAATTGCAGGACGAATGGCGCCGACTGGGCCTGTGGGCGGACCGTTCGCTGGGTCAGGCGATGACTCAACTGGCGGCGGCGAAGCCCGATGTGCCGCTGCATTTCTTCGGCAGCGAGGGCGAGCGCGTGTCCACGCTGGGCGCGGTCCATGCCGAAGGGCGGCAACTGGCCGGATCGTTCCACGCGCTGGGCCTGCGCCCCGGCGATACCATCGCGATGCAATTGCCCAACTGCCTTGAGAACGCCGCGCTCTATCAGGCCGCCGCGCTGCTGGGGTGCCGGTTGCTGCCGATCGTCCATATCTTTGGCCCACATGAACTGGGGCAGATCCTGGCCGATAGCGGCGCGAAGGCGCTGATCGTGCCGGACCAGTGGCGCGGAATCGATTATCTCGACCGGCTGGCCCGCCTGCCGCACCTGCCCGCGCTGGCGCACCGGATCGTGCTGGGCGGCAACGTGCCCGCCGGCGCCATCGCGCTGGCCGATCTGCCGCAGGGCGAATGCCCTGACGTATCGGTCGAACCCAACGACTGCGCGCTGCTGCTCTACACCTCGGGCACCACGGCCGCTCCCAAGGGCGTGCAGCATACCTCGCGCAGTTTGCTGGCCGAACTGGCGGCGCAGTTGAAGGGCAGTGCGGCAGACGAATTCGGCCTGTCGCCCTGGCCGTCGGGGCATATCGCCGGGACGTTGGGAGTGCTGGGGCATTCGCTGCTGGGCCGCCCGATGGTCCTGCTGGAAAGCTGGGACGCGGCGCTGGCGGCGGAGCTGGTGGAACGGTTCCAGGTCCGGCAGATGTCGGGCACGCCGTTCCACCTGTCGGGCCTGATGGAAGCGGCGCTGCGCGATAGCCGGAACATCACCAGTTTCAACCAGTTCCTGATCGGCGCTACCATCGTCCCGCCCGCGCTGGTGGCGGCAAGCGAGGCGGCGGGCATCCATTGCTGCCGGTGCTATGGTTCCACCGAAATGCCGACCATTTCGCAGTGCGGCCCCGGCGATCCGCTGGACAAGCGGCTGAACACCGATGGTCGACCCAATCCGGGCGTCGAAGTGCGGATCGTCGACGACAGTGGCCATGACGTAAACCCCGGCAGCGAAGGTGAAATCGCGGCGCGCGGGGCGGAGCGGTTCACCGGCTATACCGACTCCGCGCTCAACGCGGCGAGCTTCCTGCCGGGCGGCTGGTTCCTGACGGGCGATATCGGCCGGATCGACGCGGACGGATTTCTGGCGATCACCGACCGCAAGAAGGACATCATCATCCGCGGCGGCGAAAACATCTCCAGCCGCGAGGTGGAGGAACTGCTGCTGCAAATGCCCGGCGTGCGCGACGTGGCGGCCATCGGTTGGCCGGATGCGCGGCTGGGAGAGCGGGTCTGCGTGGTGCTGATCGCCGATCCGGCGGCGGCGCTGACCCTCGAATCGATTGGCGAGCATTTCCGCCAGCTGGGCGCTGCGCGGCAGAAAACGCCCGAAAAGCTGGTGTTCGTCGATGTCCTGCCGCGCACGCCCACGGGCAAGGTGCAAAAGGCCGAATTGCGGCGCGAGCTGGCCGCGCGGACCGCGCAGGACGGGGCCTGAGCGCGGCGTGACCGCCCTCCTGACTGCCCGGACTGTCGTGCCGTCGTTCAACGCTCCGCTCCTTGCCGCGGGCGGTCTTTTGCCGTTCCCGCCATCAGGCCCGCTATCGGGCTTGATATATATTACCTAGTTATATAACTCGATATGCGTTGTGGGATAGGACTGGCCGTGCTGTCAATGCTGAATGATAACGCGCATCTCGCCGCTACCGTTCGGTTGCCGCGTGGGACGCCAACGTGACGGGCGCGGAAGCGTGCCAGCGCGAACTTGATCGCAATCGCAGCCAGTCCGCCATCAGGCGGATCTGAACCAAAACCACTGGGAGCAAGCCAACATGGCGCTGAAAACCCGTATTACCGAGCTGCTCGAAATCGAACATCCCATCGTCCAGGGCGGGATGATGAACGTCGGCTTTGCCGAACTGGCCAGCGCAGTGTCCAATGCGGGCGGGCTGGGCATCATCACCGCGCTCAGCCAGCCCAGCCCGGATGCGCTGCGGGCGGAGATCGAGCGCACCCGCGCGATGACCGCCAAGCCGTTTGGCGTGAACATGACCGTGTTTCCCACGATCAATTCGCCCGATTACAAGGCCTATGCCCAGGCGATCATCGATGGCGGGGTAAAGATCGTTGAAACCGCCGGCACGCCGGCCGTGCGCGAAATCTGGGAACAGCTCAAACCCCACGGCATCAGGATCCTGCACAAGTGTACCGCCGTGCGCCATGCGGTGTCGGCGGAAAAGGCCGGGGTGGACGTGATTTCCATCGACGGGTTCGAATGCGCCGGGCACCCCGGAGAGGATGACATTCCTGGCCTGATCCTGATCCCGGCGGCGGCGGACAAGGTGAAAATCCCGATGCTCGCCAGCGGCGGGTTCGGCGACGGGCGCGGCCTTGCCGCCGCGCTGGCGCTGGGGGCCGAAGGGATCAACATGGGCACGCGGTTCTGCGCCACGCTGGAAGCCCCGATCCATGCCAACGTGAAGCAGGCCTATATCGACAATGACGAACGCGGCAGCTTCCTGATCTTCCGCAATTTCAAGAACACCGCCCGCGTCGGCAAGAACGCCGTGTCCGAAGAGGTCGTCCGCCGTCTGGCGCAGCCCGGCGCGAAATTCGAGGACGTGCGCGAACTGGTGGCGGGAACGGCAGGCAAGGAATTGCTGGAGACTGGCGATCTGTCCAAGGGTGTATTCTGGGCCGGGATGGTGCAGGGCTTGATCCACGACGTGCCGACCTGTCAGGAACTGGTCGGCCGAATCGTCGCCGAAGCGGAAAGCATCATCCAGGAGCGCCTCGCGAGCATGACTGGCCAGGCACCGCGCTAAGTTTCAGGAAAACAACACCATGAATCAGGTTGGCACCACCGAAGTCGTTGACGGCATCGGCATTCTCACCATCGATTATCCGCCGGTCAATGCGCTGTCGGTCCACACCCGCATCGCGCTGGATGAAGGGTTCCGTCAGTTCGCAGCGGACGACAGCGTCAAGGCGATCGTGCTGATCTGCGCGGGCCGGACCTTCATCGCGGGCGCGGACATTTCCGAATTCGGCAAGGCGATGGGCGGACCGAACCTGCAAGAGGTGTTCGACATCATCGAAGGCGGCACCAAGCCGGTCGTCGCGGCGATCCACGGCACGGCGCTGGGCGGCGGGTATGAGCTGGCGCTGATCTGCCACTACCGCATCGCCGTTCCCTCGGCCAAGGTCGGCCTGCCCGAAGTCGCGCTGGGCCTGCTGCCCGGCGCGGGCGGCACGCAGCGCCTGCCGCGCATCGTCGGCATTCCCGCCGCGCTTGACCTGATCACTGGCGGCGCGCCGGTTCCGGCGAAAAAGGCGCTGGAACTCGGCATGATCGACGCGCTGGCCGAGGAGGGCAAGCTGCGCGAGGACGCGATTGCCTTTGCGCAAAAGCTGGTGGCCGAAGGTGGCCCGCTGCTGCGCGTGCGCGACCGGCAGGACAAGGTGGAGCCCTATCGCGGCAAGCCGGAAATCTACACCGAATATCTGAAGAAGAACGCCCGCGCGTTTCGCGGGTTCAAGGCGCCGTTCAACATCGTCAAGGCGATCGAGGCGGCGGCCGAGCTGCCGTTCGAGCAGGGGATCGAGCGCGAGCGCGATCTGTTCGGCGAACTGATGACCAGCACCGAAAGCGCGGCGCAGCGCTATTACTTCTTCGCCGAGCGCGAAGGGGCCAAGGTGCCGGACCTGCCCAAGGACACGGCGGCGCTGCCAGTGCAGTCGGTCGGCGTGATCGGCGCTGGCACGATGGGCGGCGGCATCACGATGAACTTCCTCAACGCCGGCATCCCCGTGACGCTGGTGGAACGTGAGCAGGCCGCGCTGGATCGCGGCGTGGGCGTGATCCGCCGGAACTATGAAAACACCGCCGCCAAGGGCCGGATGACCGCCGAACAGGTGGAACAGCGCATGACGCTGCTCACCCCGGCGCTGGAACTCGACGCGTTGAAGGACGTCGATCTGGTGATCGAGGCCGTGTTTGAGGACATGGGGATCAAAAAGGACGTGTTCGGCAAACTGGACAAGATTGCCAAGCCTGGCGCGATTCTGGCCAGCAACACCTCGTTCCTCGATCTGGACGAGATCGCCAGCGTCACCAGCCGCCCCGAAAACGTGGTCGGGCTGCACTTCTTTTCGCCCGCTAATGTCATGCGGCTGCTGGAAATCGTGCGCGGCGCCAAGACGTCTGACGCGGTGCTGGCGACCGCGCTGAAAGTCGCCCGGACCATCTCCAAGGTGCCGGTCGTCAGCCGCGTCGGCCCCGGCTTCATCGCCAACCGCGTGATGAGCCCGCGCAGCCGCCAGGCGATGGAACTGGTGCTGGAAGGCCCGACCCCGCAGGACATTGACCAGGCGATCTATGGCTATGGCTTTGCCATGGGGCCGTTCGCGATGGGCGATCTGGTGGGGCTGGACGTGATCGGGCGCGGCTCGAACGAGCGGACGCTGAACGGTGATCTCGTCAAGCTGGGCCGGCTTGGGCAAAAGCAGGGCGGGGGCTTTTACGACTATGACGACAAGCGCGTCGCCAGTCCCAGCCCGGTCGCCGCGCAAGTGATCGCCGATTACGCCACCTTCAAGGGCGTCGAGAACAAGGGGCCGCAAAGCGCGGAGGCGATCGTCGCGCGGCTGCTTTATCCGGTGATAAACGAAGGCGCCAAGGTGCTGGAAAAAGGCGTTGCGATCCGCGCCAGCGACATCGATGTGGCCTGCATCCTGGGCTACAACTGGCCGGTCTATACCGGCGGGCCGATGTTCTGGGCCGATACCGTGGGCCTGCCCAAAGTGGTCGAAGGACTGCGCGCGATGGGGATCGAACCGGCGAAGCTGCTGGTGGAAAAGGCCGCGTCGGGCGGTAGCTTCACGCGCGGTTGAACGGAGGTGGACCGGGCGGGAGCAGGGCGAAAACTTCCTGCTCTCGCCGGTTGATTTATATCACCTAGTTATATAACTGAATCCCAACATTCACGCACCCGCCAGCGGGGAAAGGATCTTGGGACATGGGTGAGGCATATATCATCGACGCGGTGCGCACGCCGCGCGGCATCGGCAAGGTGGGCAAGGGCTCGCTGGCCCACCTCCATCCTCAGGCGCTGGGTGCGGCGGTGCTGAAGGCACTGGCGCAGCGCAACAGTTTGAACACGGCCGAAGTCGATGACGTGGTCTGGTCCACCGCACTCCAGAAGGGCCGGCAAGCGGGCAACCTTGGCCGCACATCGGCGCTGCTGGCAGGGTTTGACGTGCGTGCCAGCGGCATGACGCTGGACCGGGCGTGCGGTGGCTCGATCACTTCAGTCGCGCTGGCGGCAAGCCAGATCGCGTCCGGTTTTGAAGACTGCGTGATCGGCGGCGGCACCGACATGATGAGCCAGCACAGCGTGATCTTCCAGGAAGAGGCCGCCGCCGGTCTGGCGCTCGGGCCGGGGGCGGGGAACCCCGATCTCGTCGCGCTCCACCCGCTCAGCCACCAGGGCGTATGCGGCGATGCGATTGCCGCGATGGAGGGGATTACCCGCGCCGATGTCGATGCGCTGGGGCTGGAAAGCCAGCGCCGGGCGAAAGTGGCAATGGACGAGGGACGCTTCGAGCGCAGCGTGGTGCCGGTCTACAACAACGACGGCTCGCTCGCGCTGGCGAAGGATGAATTTCCTCGTCCGGAAACGACCGCAGAAGGTCTGGCGCAGTTGAAGCCCAGCTTTGACGGGATTGCCGACATGGCGGCGGACAAGGATGGCACGACGTTTCGCCAGATGATCCAGCGCAAGTATCCGGACCTTGAATGGACCGGCATCCACCACGCCGGGAACAGTTCCGGCGTGGTCGATGGTTCCGCCGCTGTGCTGCTGGCGTCAAAGGCCTATGCCGACAAGCAGGGCTGGACGCCGCGCGCGCGGATCGTGACGGCAGTCAACGTGGGCGATTGTCCGACCCTAATGCTGAACGCTCCGGTCCCTGCGGCCCGTAAGGCGCTGGAACGGGCCGGCCTCGGCGTCGCGGACATCGATGTCTGGGAAATCAACGAGGCGTTCGCGGTCGTCGCGGAAAAGTTCATGCGCGACCTCGGCATGGACCGCGCGAAAGTGAACGCCAGCGGCGGAGCTATCGCACTGGGCCATCCCATCGGCGCGACCGGGGCCCTGCTGATCGGCACCGCATTGGATGAACTGGAACGCACCGGCGGACGGTACGGCCTGATCACCATGTGCGCGGCGGGCGGCATGGCCCCCGCCATCATTATCGAGCGGATCTGACCAACGTCTGGTCAATAAGCTTATAAAAGTGATTGTCCAAGGTGGAGGAGTGCGTCGAGATCGAGTGGCCGCGCTGGTGCTGCCCATCTTCGCCGTCGGTCTAATTAAATCGCTCATTACGCTGGACTTAGGTGTCAGTCTGAAGCGAATGTACATCATCACCACGAGGCGGAGGACCTCGGGTGACGAATGAAAGTACCGGAACGGATTGGCGGGTTTGCGTGGGCAGGGCATGGCCGCACACTACCCGCCACGCGGTCTATGCTAGTGGTGCAATCCCTTTGCCATCGCCCCCTTTCTGACGAACGTAAATGATATCCGCGTCCAACTGATTGGGTAACGGGCTTCAAGCTTGGAAATTCCAGCCCTTGCACTTATTCCGCTGGACTGAAGCGTCCATTCCGCCATGTGCTGCGGCTCGAACTGTGAGCGCTGCTTCGCGCCGCCAGTGACGCCCCGGATGCTGCGGTCATCCGGGCTGTAGGCGGTGGGAGCACCGCTGAAGGGTTGCTCCCAAACGGAGCACCCATGAAAAGACCTACCACACCATCCGCTCAGTCCGACCGAGAAGAGCAGACACAATCCTCCCCTGCTGCCCGCCAGCTAATACCAAGGTGCATTGATCAGTACCCATGTGCCCACTGGCGCATTCCGATGGACA
>VFQS010000646.1_pt1 | contig 37042 bp, 29 predicted proteins | sample 3512361 | NCBI WGS metagenome assembly VFQS01 (sample SAMN10412375, study PRJNA504923) | tailings metagenome | isolation source: Relicate 1 Philex TSF3 active mining | place: Philippines
AAATTAAAGAATAAAATAATAAATTCTGGCGCAAATTATCATTATAATATTATTTAGCATTTGCTTTAATACTTTATAATGAGATTTTGCGCCAAAATTTCATTTATTAATAATAAATTTTAATCAACTAACAAAAATTATTAAAAACTAAATCAATAAACTAAAAATTAAAAAATAAAATCATTAAAACAAAATTAAAAATAAAAAATTAAAGAATAAAATAATAAATTATGGCGCAAATTATCATTATAATATTATTTAGCATTTGCTTTAATACTTTATAAATAAAACTTGCGCCAGAATTTCATTTATTAATAATAAATTTTAATCAACTAACGAAAATTATTAAAAACCAACTTAATAAACAAAAAATTAAAGATTAAAATAATAAATTTTAATCAAAAAAACTAAATTAATAAATATAAAAATTTTTAATATTTAATTATTCTATTTCCATTTTCATCTATTTCTTCTTCCTCTTCTTCCTCTTCTTCCTCTTCTTCCTTTTCTTTTTCTTGTAATTCCTTCAATTTTTCATTAAATACCTTCTTTTCTATTCCTTTCTCTTTCATTAGTTTTTTTAATGTGTCTTTGTCATTATTTTTTATACATTCCTCCATTTTCTCTATCATCTCTTCACTAAATAATTCATTCTCTTTTATTTTATCATTTTCCATCTCTACCATATTATTATATATCTTTCTTACCATTTCTCCATTCTTCTTTATATCCTCTATATATTTTACCTCTTCCTCATCTATATTCTCTATCTCTTTTATTATTTTCTCTTGATCTTCTGGCGATGGTAAGTAAATTGGTATATTTTTTAAATTAGTTTTTGAAATTACTTTTTGTGCTTGTCCATTTTGAATTTCAATAATTTTATGAATACTTCTTTTTAATTCATTATATATATATTTTATATTATTATTTTTACATACTATTGAAAATCCATTATCTGTTAGATAATATTCTGTTTCTATATAAGTAATAGTTGTATTTCCGACACGTGTTATTACTACTTCGTTTTTATTTCTATTATAATTATTATGATGTGCTATTATTTTACCACCACCTAATACTGGATATATTCCATTTATTATTTGATTTTTTGTTATTGATTCTCCTTGTTCTATTTCACATATATCACCTAATTTAACTTCTTTACCCTTATAACATTTTATAATACCTTTTCGTTGTAAATCAAAAATTTTCTTTCTATTATTTTCATAATCAATTAATAATTCAATGTATTTTACCGCTAAATTAAAAGTATCAAAATCTTTATTTAATATAAACTTAAATATATCTATATCTTTGAATTCTTCATTATATATTTTTATTCCCTTATCAGTCATAATATTTTTTAAACTTTCTATAATGAATTCAAATGTAGTATAATCCTTTAATATTAAATGGCTCATTAAATTATAATTTCTTATTATACTACTTATTTTATCTAATATACTATTATCTGAAAATTTATTCTCTAAATATTTTACAATCTCTTCCTGTTCTTCAAGTGGTATTATTGGAATATGTATTTCTTCAAGCATTTTCTGTTTATTAATTGATGGTTGTGCTTGACCACATTGAAATCCTCCATCTAATTCTTTTTTTATAATATTATTTTCAATAAATTTTAAATAATAATAAACATATTTTTTATTAAAATTTTTATTTATTATTTCTAATTTATTACAATGACTTGTAATATATATTTTTTCATTATACATATTAATATATCCCGCATATGATCCATCATTTGACATTAATATTTCATTTTCATCTACATTATATTCATCATATTTCCCTTCTGATATAAAATTACGTCCACCTCCTAAAACATTATATTTTGTTCCAATTAAATCTTTTATTGTTATTGCTTTACCTTTTATAAATTTAATTATATTTTCAAGTTTTTCATATTTTTTATTTTTATCTTTTGTATCTACTTTTTCAATATAATCATCAACTTTAAGAGAATAATTTTTTTTAATAATTTTTTTATAGGGGATATCAATTAATTTTTTAATAAACATTTTTTTATTAGATTTACCTTTATCATTAATATCAAAATATCCTTCATTAACTTCTATATTAGTAGTTTTTAAACCTTTTTTAAGGAAAATAACAGCAGAATCAAAAGTAGTATAAGTAAAAATGCCTTTTGGTAATAGTAATATTTCAAATATACTGCAATTTTCTATTATATATTTTCTTAATTTATTTTGCCAAGTATTAGCACCATAACCATTATTTAATAATCCTCTATCTATTACAATTCCAGCTATGCCATTTATTTTTAATGATTGAATTAATGAATAAACAGATAATCCAATACTATCTTTTATAGTTGTATTTTTACCTGATAATAAAATATTCCAATATTCAGCCATTTCTTTATTGTTTATTTTTATATCTACAGATAATCCAAAAGGTGGATTGGTTCCTATTTTTGTAAATTTATTTTTTTGTTCTTTTAATTTATAATATTCAAAACTATCACCTCTATCAACATTATCTTTTTTTAATTCTGCTATTAATGAATTAAACATTAAAAATTTATATATTTTATCATCCCATTCTCTACCAAATATATTATCTGGTTTTACTCCTTTTTTACATGCATTAAGTAAAAAAGCACCCGAACCTGAAAATGGATCTAAAAATATATCATCTGGTTTTAAATCTATTTTATTTATTATATATTCTATTACCTGATAATTTGTAAAAAATTGTCCGTGATTTCCACCTGATGTTCCTGCATCACTCATAAACTTTTCAAAACCTTCACCAACAGCATCATATGGAACACTATTTAAATTAAATTTTTCATTTTCATCAGTTGTTAAAAATCCTTTACTATATATTTTATTAATAATAAGTTGTACTTTTTTTCCTCCTGCTGGTGTTCCATCTTTAAAAAATAATGTCATTCGTGATAATCCATTATATATTAAATCTATATTATCACCTAATATTTTTACAAATGCTATATCTTTATTTTCTTCTGTATTATGTAATCTTGGCAATAATTTATCTGCTAATTTTTCTGAATTAGTTAATTTATATCCCCCATTTACTGCTCTATTTCTTTCATATTCATCATCTTCTTTAATTTTTTCATCTGTGCAATAATTTAAATATAATTTCCTTAAATTATATTCTTCATTTTCATCTATTAAATTATCAGATATATGTCTTAAAATTAAAAAATTCATAATTTCATTATATGCTTCCATTGCTACACAACTCGGTGCTGGTGAATTTCTACATATATTATGTAAGGCTGTTAAAATACTAAACCAATTCTGTTTAATCATTATATTAATATAATTATTAATATCTATATTATATAAAATTCAATTTTTTTTAAAATACTCCTTTTATTATTTTTTCCTCAAACATATTATAATTAAAATTCTTCCAATAATAAGTTGGATATGGTGGTAATCCTTCTATATTTTTATACCATATATCCCAATTCTTTTTAGCATCTATTAATTTGTATTTTAATTTTATTTTTCTTTTAGCTTCATTTATATCATCTATATATATTCTTTTTATTTCTAATATATCAAACCAAGATTTTTCATTTAATATTTTAGTAAATTCTTCTTTAGTTATATCTGGTAAATTATATTTTATTTTATTTTCTTCTGATATTTTTTTATATTCTTCATTAAAATCTGTTTTTTCATTAAAATTAAATTTCTCTTTTAATATCTTGCTTATACTTCTTAATTTTTCTTCAGCACTTATTATTATTCTATTTCTTATTATTTCATCTAATTTCTCGCTTATATTTTTCCATTCTAATCCTTCAACTTTTATCATTAATTTATCATTTGTTTTATTAAAATTTAATATTATATTATTACTTGACACATCAAAATTTATATTCTTCATCAAATTTATATATCTCTCGTATTTTGTAATTTCATTATTTTCATTTTCTTCTATATTTATATTCTCTAAACTTATATAATATCCTATTATTTTATTACATATCTCTTTCTCATATATTTTTGTATCTCCCTTTATTATACAATCTATCACATATCCATATTTTTTCTTTTTATTATTTTTATTATCATTATTATTATCATTATTATTATCTAATCTTAAAACTCTTCCGATAGATTGAATAAAGGGAATAGGACTTCTATTTATAACACCATCAATAAAAATACATATTTCTAAATTTTTAATATCTGAACCTTCTCTATGTTTATTAGCACAAAACATTATACTATTTCTTTCTTCTTCTTTAAATTTTGAATAATAATTATTTTCATCTGGAATTTTTGAATGATCTTTATAAATACTTAAATTTTCAAAATAATCTTTATAATCTTTATAATTTTCATTATTAATATTATTTTTAATTTCTATAAATTTGTCATACCATCTATTTGTATTACTTATAGTTCCACACCATGCTATTATTTTATTATAAACACTATATTTCTTAATTTCAATCAAAATATTTAATACCGACATAGTATCAATATCTTCTATTTTTATATTCTTCTTTTCATTCTCTATTTCATATTTCTCTTCACTGTTTGAACTATTATCATCTTCCTCTATATTATATTCTTTAGCATAAACTTTTGATAATGAATACCAAATAAATTTAGGTGGTAAAATTAAATTATTTTGAATTGCATAAATCATATTAAAATTAGTTATAATATTTAATTTATTGTCTTTACCATAAATTTCTAATAATCTATCTTTATTATTAATTCCTTTTGTTTTTCCTGTTCTTAATGGTGTAGCAGAAAAACCTACTATTATTATATCTTTCTTTTTCATTTCATTCAAAAAATTAAAACATTCATATGAAACAGCATTATGACATTCATCGTGTAATATTAATCCTATTTTTTCATTTGTTATTTTTTTATATGTTTTTTTACAAACCGTTATAAATGCTCTATTTATAACAATTATATTTATTTTTTCATTTTTTAATTCATCTAACCATTCTTTATTTTTATTATTGATTTTGTCAATAATATTATAATTATCCATATCAATTAAATTATTTTCTTTCCATTTTTTAAATAATTCCTCTTGTTTTATTTTATTATTCAAAAAAAATAAATCATTTAATATATTTATCCTTTCTGTAAATATTATTATATTCTTTTTATATCTTCTACCATATTCATAACAATATTTTAATATTATATATGATTTACCACAACCTGTCGCCTGACAATGTATTCCTCCTATTATCTCCTTCTCTATCATTTCAAATGCCTTTTTCTGATTTATTCGCCATTCTATTTTATCTATTTTATTATTTTCTATTTCTAATATTCTTTTTATCATTTTTTCATATAACATCTTATTTTTATTATCTTCATCATCTTTAATAGTTAATCTAACTATTTTTTTATATTTTTCTAAATTCTTCTTGTAATATTTATAATATGTCTCTTTATATATCCCTTCTCTCTTTAATATCTCTATTATTTCCTCATCACTTTTCATATTCTATTTATATTTACTATTTATTATATTTATTAATCAATTTTTTATAACCTAAAAATTAATTATTTATTAAAAAATTTATTATTATGCCACTCTAAACTCTCTTTACATAATTCTATTATCTCTTTATCTACATAATTTCCATAATAATTATTTATTATTATTTTTTTATTTATTTTACTTTCATCTACTATTATTTTACCATCTTTATGACTTATTGTAAATGTAAAATTATCAAATAATTGATGTAAATCTCTATTTAATAATAAACCATTTGATATTATATATTCTCCATTTTCTGATATTGGCTTTATATGACAAGCTTCTATTGGTTCTTCAAAATTTGTTATTATACAACATTTATATAATTCTATTAATTCATCTCTAAATTCTTCCTGTGTTAATCTCTTTCTCTTATATTCTAATATCTTCCTCTCATATATATCACTCAAAAAAATTATATCATCCCTAAATTCCTCTCTGTCTTCATATCCAAATTGTCTATTTAATCTAAATATATTATCATATATCTCATTATTATTCTCAAAATATTCCTCTAACACCTTTATACTCATACTATTTTATATATTCTTGTTTTTTTTATATTATTTTTATAAACTTATATAAATAAAATTTTGTTAATTAATAATTTTAACCATTAAAATATTGTCATCAATATTATTATTTATATCATCTTTTTTAGTGAAACCAAATTTTTTATAAAATTCCATAATAGAAACATCACAATTAAGTGTTATTTTTTTATAATTATTATTTTTTGCATATTTAAAAACTTCATTTAATAAATTTGAACCTAACTTATCATTTGTTTTTATAGAACATATTAAATCAATATGAATTGTACTATCATCAATAAATCTAAAACATACAAAAGCACAAGGACGTGATTTATTAATATTATTTACAATTTCTGTTCTATAATATACATATCGATAGTTAAAGTTATTTAATGTATTTGTAATATATTTTGTTTTTATATGTTTTCTACAATTCCTAATAGAATATTCTTTAATTCTTTTAACAATATCAATATTATTTTTTGTAAAATCAAATAATATATAATCTTTTAATGGAATAAAATCATTCATTATATATAATAAATTATAGATAAAAAATTATAAAATTAAAGATTATAAAATAAATAATCATCACCTGTAAAATTATTATTATGTAAAATGGTTAGTGCATCACTAGTATATTTATTATTAGAATTTGATCCTTGAATATAAAAATTTTTTTTACGACAATATTTACATAATGATTTAATAATATTATCAAAATCATTTATATCATTGTAATAAATATTACGAATATATAATATAGATTGACCACTCATAGTATTAATAATACAATAATTAACAACACCAATTAAATCTTTTTTATAATACATTTGTAAAAAATTTTCGTGAAATTTAGTATTAATATCTGTAATTTTAAAATGTGTTGCTGTATTAAGTAAAATATCAAAATTTATTTTTTCAATATTTTTGACTTTATAATACATATAATTAATAATATATATATTTTTTTGTTTAAAAATAATTTTTTATTGTAAAAAATTTTTAATTAAACTAATAATAAAAATATGGCGGAAAATCTATTTATAATATTTTTTGGCTTTGCCTTAATACTTTATAAATAGATTTTCCGCCAAAATAACAGAATAGAATTAAACAAAATAATAAAACAGAATTAATTAAACAAAATAATAATAACAAAATTAATTAAACTAATAATAAAACAGAATTAATTAAACTAATAATAAAAATATGGCGGAAAATCTATTTATAATATTTTTTGGCTTTGCCTTAATACTTTATAAATAGATTTTCCGCCAAAATAACAGAATAGAATTAAACAAAATAATAAAACAGAATTAATTAAACAAAATAATAATAACAAAATTAATTAAACTAATAATAAAACAGAATTAATTAAACTAATAATAAAAATATGGTGCAAGTTTTATTTATTATTTAGTTAATACTTTATAAATAGAATTTGTGTGAAAATAACAGAATAGAATTAATTAAAATGAAAAATTTAATTAAATAAAATTAAACATACATATTATAGAGATGATCAGGAATTTTATTATTTTTAATATTTTTTAGAATTTTAAATTTATTGATAGCTAAATTAAGATCTTCTAATTTTAGTTTATCTTTTTCGTCTTCTTTTAATAGGAATACTCTTCTATTATGAGATATTTTAAGATTAGTGATTAAAACTTCCATATCACCGCCTTGATTTTCAAAATTGTCATAATTTTCTTTAATAATTTTTTTAATATCTTTTTCGTCAATTAATAGTTTCCAATCTATATTTTCTTTTATTTTCTTTATTAATATTCTTGCTAAATCATCACTATTATATTTTTCTATATCAAATCTAAATGGAAATCTTCTTTTTAAGCCTTCATTAAAAATAAAGAAACTTTCATCAAGTGCTTTTTTGTATCCTGCTATTATACATATAAATTTATCTTTATCTTCTGTTAATGCCTGATTTAATGTATCTAAACACTCCTTCGCAAAACTATCTCTGCCTTCCGGATTTCCTAATGAATACGCCTCATCTATCAATAATATCCCCCCATGTGCCTGTTCTATCTTCTTTCTGGTTTGTGCCGCTGTATGTCCTAAATATTTACCTATCAAATCATTCCTCTTCACTTTCACTATATGTCCACTCTCTAATACTCCCAATTTTGTATATATCTTCGCTAATATCTCTATAAATGTTGTTTTCCCTGTTCCTGGACTTCCTGTTATTATCGTATGCATCATCTCACTGTTTATCTTGTTCTTCTTCATCATAAAATATATTATATTATTTATCACCTCCTCCTTTATCTTCTCTAATCCTATCATATCTCGCAATTCTATTAATGCTCCTCTTATCTCATTTAATCTCTTTAAATCTATCCCATTATATTCTTTCCGCATCTTACAATGATAATAATCTCCTAATTTTATTAAACAATCTATACTCTTTATCTCTTTCATCTCTATCACATTCTCTTCTTCCCACTTTTTTTTATTTCTTACTGTCTTGTGATTACATATTATATTCTCACATTCTATCTTCTGTCTTTTTCTATTATTTATATTTCTTTTATTTATTTCTTCTTCATCTTCACTATATTCCTCTTCTTCTGAATATTCATCTTCTTCATCTGAATATTCATCTTCATCTTCTTCATCAGAATATTCTTCATTTTCATTATCATTATCAGAATCATTTTCATCATGAAAAACGATATGTTTAGATTTTATGTTATCATTATATTTAATAATAATTTTTCGTTTCATTAGTAATAATAATATATAATTCTTTAATTATTAAATAATTTAGGAAATATAAATTTATAAATTTATTTGATTATAAAAATCATCTTTAGATATTATTTGTATATTTAATTCTCTGGCTTTTTCTAATTTACTGCTTTCTTCATTTATATCTTTTGCTATCACATAATCAGTTTTTTTAGAAACTGTAGATGATAATTTACTATTAATACTTTCTAAATATTCCTCTAATTTTTTATCTCTAAATCCTGTTATTACAAATGTCTTATTACTATATTTATTATTTTTATTATCTTTATTATCTTTATTATCTTTATTATCTTTATTATCTTTATTATCTTTATTAATAATATTTTGTTGAATATAGATATTAGGTTTTAATTTTAGTAATTTATTAAACCATTTAATAAAATCTTTAAGATTATCCACAATTTTTAAAGTTGTTTTAATATCAAAACCATCAATATCATTAATTAATTTAATTAAATCATCTTTTTTGGTAGTAGATGCTAGATCTAAAATATTAGGATGATTATCAGTAATAAGTTTAAATTTTCGTGGACCAATACCTCTACCAAAAATTTGAGAGGCTGTCATAATATCATATAACTTTTTATTTTCTAATCCATCATCTATTGATTTATATAATTTATCTATTATTTTATCACTAAATCCTTTAATTTCTTTTAATTTATCCTTGTCTGCTTGTAATATCTTATATATATCATCATAACCATTAATAACAAACTTTTCTATCGTTTTTTCATTCATATATTTTATGTCTAATGTTGTAAAAAAGAATGTTAATTTTTTAATTATCACTTTTTCCATATTTTCGTCATCTAAATCAGTAGCTATTATATCCGTATTTGTCTCATTCCATTCATATTCTATTTCTGGCATTTTTGCTTCTGTTGATTTTATAACTTCCATAATATGTGGTATAACATCCCCACTTTTTATTAATTTAATAATACTACCTGCTCCTATGTTATTATCTTTTATAAATTTAGCATTAAAAGCGGTAGCATATGTTATTTCACTACCTAATAATTCTACAGGATTTATTTTAACTTTTGGTTTAATATAACCATCTTTAGAAATTTCCCATATAACATCAACAATAACTGCTTCTGCTATTTGATCAGTTAATATTTGTTTAAAAGCAAAACCATATTCTGGATTTTTATTTTTATCTTTGTAATATTTAGAATTATCTAAAATAACTAATCCATCAATTTCATATTCATAATCTTTTCTGGCTTTAATTAGTAATTCCGATAAATAATCTAATGTTATTTTTTCTTTTATAAAATATTCTACTGTATTTATCTTTTTATTATTATTTTTATTTATTTTTAATTCATTAATATAATTAAGTTGTTCGGATTGTTTTTTATTAATATTTAAACACCAATATGGAATAAAATCTATTAATTTAAGCATATCTTTCGATTTTTCTGGATTTTTATTATTTATCAATCCACTAACTGCATTTCTGGCATTTTTCATCTCTTCATTTATCTTTTTAAAATTATCCTTCGATATTATTAATTCTCCCCTTATTGCATCTTCATTTTTTAAATTTTCTGTATTTATTTTTATATATTTTAAAATATGTGATATATCCTGTCCCTCTGTTCCATCACCTCTTGTATATAGATATATATTATCATTATGTTTATATAATAATGCCGAAATACCATCTAATTTATATGATATAACATATGGACCAGTATATTTAGAAATCCAATCATTAAAATTATTAGTAGTAGGTTTAATTTTGTCAAGACTGCCCATAAAATAAGGTAGTTTAACTTTATTTATTTCTACTTTTGCTCCTATTGATTTATATTTTGAATAATTCTTTTCATAATATTCTTTTATTATATCAAATAATTCATCAGTAATTAATGGTGTTTCATTATAATAATTTTCTGATAAATAATCTAATAATTTCTTTATTTCTAACTTTTTTAATGTATTTAGTGTCTTTTCGGGTGATTTTTTAATATCTGATATTATACTGTCAAATTTCATTTGTATTTTATATATTCCTATTTTATTCTTTTTTTATTTCAATTTTTATTATATATTATAATATATTATATTATGAATCTCATCCTACATAAAATTAATAATCCTAATAATAACAATATAGTCATTATTTTCACTCTTCAAAAATGCCCCTTCTATCTCGACCTCTCTAATAAATTAAAATGTAAAAATATTCCATTTAAATCTTACTTTGTTGATAACTTCTTCATTCAATTCACCTCTTTTATACATTCAAAATTTAATTTTAATTTTATTCCTATCATCTTCTTTAATAAACAAATTGTCGGCAATTATTATGACTCTATTAACTTTTTTAATTTATAACTTTTTTATTTTATTTAATCTATTATTCTAACATAACTCTGTATTTCGTATTTTCTACTACTTTCTCTCTCTTCTTTTATTTTTTCTATATATCTCTTTTTGTCATTGTCAAATTTAATGTCAAACCATTCATCTATACTATTATTATATTCTGTTATATTTTGTTTTACTGTCTCCATCATTCTGTTTATCTCCTCTACATCTATTTTTATCCCCCTCTTTATACTATTCTCTATTATTTCCTTTATCCTTAAATGTATAATATCTAATCTACTACTGTCATTATTTATACTTATTTCCATTCTTTATTTATATTATTATTACTATTATATTGTTTTTTTTTCAATTTTTATTTATATATCTCTTTTATATTTTCACTATATCTTACTTCATATTTATTCAATTTTATCTTATTTATCTTACTATTTATCTCTTTTATATTTATTTTTTTATTATCTTTATTTATATCTTTATTTATATCTTTATTTATATCTTTATTTATATCTTTATTTATATCTTTATTTATATCTAAATTAACTTGAAAATTAGATACAGTATATTTTTTTATATGTAAATTAGTAAACTTTTTAATCGATATACAATCATTCATACATTTTTTATATAATTTATATTATATAAATAATTATTCAATTTTTTATTTCTTTTTTCTTACAACCTTCTTCTTCTTATCTTCTACCTTTCCCTCCTCTTTTACTTCCTCTTTTACTTCCTCTTTCACTTCCTCTTTCACTTCCTGTTTTACAACCTCCTCTTTCACTTCTTCCTTCTTTCTTCGCCCTTTTACCTCTTTCACTTTCTTCTTTTCTTCCGTTTCTGTATTTTTTACTTGTTGTGGCACTTCTTCTTGTTCTGAATCATCGTCAGGTTGTTCTGTAACAACATCACCTTTTGCTTTTCTGTATTCTGCTTGGAATACTTTAATTAAACTAATTAAATTACTTCTTTCATTAGATAGTTCAAGAATTTTAGCTATTGTATCTTGATACGATTTATTAAATTTTTCTTGGATTTCTCTTGTTGTTTCCTCTAAATCCATTCCCTTCTTCTCACTATACTTTATTTTAATCAAATAATCACAAAATCCTGCCACCGTCTGCTTCGTTATATCAGTCATTCTATTATAATATCTATATATATCCATTATGTTTTAAATTCAATTTTTTTTAAATTGACTTTAAAAAAAATTGCCTCCTTGGAAGTCAAGCTTTTTTTAAATTGCCTCCTTGGAAGTCAATCTTTTTTTATTTATTTAACATTCTTTTTTATCTATATAATAATTTATAAATTCACTCTTAATATCACATTCTACTCTCTTTTCATCTATGTCATAATAATATTTTCTATAATCCTTATTTTCTATATCTTTCATATCATTCCTATATCTCCTTTTTATATCTTCCAATTTTCTTATTTCTTCCTCGTCTATCTCCATTTTTATTATATCACTCTTATCTTTATTATTGTCATTCTTATATAATTCATTATTATTTGATAAATTTAATAAATTATTATTATTATTTGATAAATTTGATAAATTATTATTATTTGATAAATTTGATAAATAATTATTATTATTTGATAAATTTGATAAATTATTATTATAATTATTATAAAATTTAGAATTTAGGGAAAAGAGATTAGAATTAAAAGAGTTGATAATATTATTATGAAGAGAATTATTAAAAAGATTATCAATAATATGTTTATTGGTTGTAGAATCATCTAAAATATTATGTTCATTTAAGAGTAATTTACAATCCAACATAATTTTTTTGGTGATATTATCATAATTAATTTTATCAGAATTTATTTTATAAAATTGGAATCTATTAATAATAGCTTTATAATCATCATTTGATAATTTTGTTTTATTTTCTCGAATCAGTTTTTCCAATAATTTTATATAAACTGGATCTCTATCCAATATCTCTAACTCATCTAATTCCATATTTATTAAATCACAACTCTCTAAATTACTAAATCCTTCTATTTTTCTGTTTTTGTAATAATTATACAATATTATCAATATCAATAATAATATTATTATTATTATCTCTTTCATATAAAATATATTTTTATTTTTTATTATTTTTTATTATTATTATTATTATTTTATTTATTATTATTTATTATTTATTATTATTTATTATTATATATACATACCATTCATAAAACTATCATTTTTATTATCTCGTCTCTTCTTGAATTTATTAAATGCTTTCTTTATATCTTCATTTGTGATTATTTTATAATTATCTGGATTTTGACATACAACTCTTCTCGAATGTGTATATTTTATATCTTGTATAAATGTCTCTATATCTCCTCCAAAATATTTAAAATTATTCATATTCACTTCAAAAAATTTATATATATCTTCTACATCTTCATCTATTTTCCATTGCATTTTATATATTTTATTTATAAATATATCACATAATTCTTTTGATGTATATTCTTTTATTTTATATCTAAACGGAAATCTTCTTGTTAATCCAGGATTTGATGAAAAGAAATATTCCTCTAATTCACTACTATATCCCGCTATTATACATACAAAATTCTTCTTATTATCTGACAAATTCTGATTTAATATGTCTAAACACTCTTTCGAATATATGTCTTTCTTACTACTTCCTAATGAATATGCCTCATCTATAAATAATACTCCTCCTTGTGCCTTATCTATTATATTCTGTGTTTTTTGTCCAGTATGACCTAAATAACTTCCTATTAAATCTGTTCTTCTAGCATATATTACCTTGTCATTCTCTAATATCCCCATACTCGTCATTAATTTTGATATTATTTTTGCTATCTTCGTCTTACCACATCCTGGCGATCCTTCTAATGTCATATGCAACATATTACTATTGTTTTTCTCAAAATTCATTAAATAATATAATATCATATCTATTATCTCATTCTTTATTTCCTCTAATCCTATCATCTTCTTTAATTTTATTAAATGTGGCATCATTCTCCCTATTTTCTCTAAATTTAATGTATAATATTTACCTCCTATTTCATATAATTCATAATTATTTTCTTTATTTTCTTTTATTTCTTCAACTTCCTCTTCTTCATCTGAATTTGTATATATCATTCTGTTTTTTGTTTTATCATATTTATATATTTTTTTAATCTTCTTTATATTATTTCCATCCTTATCTGTTATCATCTTTGATATTGATATTCTAGAATTCTCTTTTGGTATCTTTCCTAAATTCTCTAAAAATGAATTTATTATATCATATTCACTCTTTACTATATCTTCTATTTCATTTTTTTTGTTTTTTTTATTTATTTTTTCTGTTTTATTTGATATATTGTCTGATAATTTTGATTTAATTTCATTATAATAATTACCTATTTTTATTAAATCATCTATATTCTTTATATTATTCCTTCCTATTATCTCACTTATTTCTACTATTCTATTTTTTTTATCATCGCTCTTTTTATTACTTTTTTTATATTTTATGTCTTCTAATGTAGCTATTTTATCTTCTTCATCATCCGAATCTTCCAAATAATTTATATTCTGTTTCTCTTCTTCTTTGTCTCCATTCAATATCTTTGATAACATATTTCCTATATTGTCATTCTTCTTTAACATAAATATAGGTAATGTATATTCTTTTTTATTCTCTTTATTCTCTTTATTTTCTTTATTCTCTTTATTCTCTCTTTTTTCTTCTTCATATTCTTCATCTTCTGTATCTTCAATTTGTTCTTCATCTTCTGTTTCTTCATTATTTTCTAATACTTCTATTAATTCATTATGTATAGAATTTAATTTTTTATGAAATATTTGATTATTATGATTTATATTATTTAATCTCCTAAATATTCCTTCATTTGTGTTTTTCGTCTTTTTCTCTATTATATCTAATCTATTATTTATATTTTCTATGTTCTTATTAATCTTTTCTAATAATTCAAATGCTTTATCTATTTTCGACATTTATATATACTATATTATTTATTATTTTATTTATTTTTCAATTTTTTTAATATAAAAAATTATTAATAATTTTTTTATTATGACTTCCTATACATTTATCAACAAAAAACTTATTATTCCCCTCATTTTACCTAATTTAACTTTACATCAATCCCGTGAATTATTACTCTCTTTCAATATTTCTAACAAAAATTTAGTCTATTTCCTAGAATTTAATAATAATAACATCTCTCATATACACTTCCTTCATCATAATCTCATCAAAAAAATTAAATTTATTCATAATGATAATAATAATAATGATAATAATAATGATAATAATGATAATAATGATAATAATGATAATAATGATAATAATGATAATAAAGAAGAAATGGAAAAATTATACAAGATATATAATGAAATAAAGATATTATATGATGAAGAATATAATAATATAAAGAGAATAGAACATGAATTAAAGATAATAAACAAGAGAGAAGAAAGTATAATAAAGAAAGAGAAGAGTAAGATATCAGATAAAATAGTATTATTTAATGGAGAATATAAGATATTTAATAATTTTAAAAATGATAATATAGAAGAAATACCAGAAATGTTCAAACAAAAATATAACTATATAATAAAAATATATAATGACACATATTATAGAACTATAATAGAAGAAATACTAAAAATTAATATAGATGAATTTAATAATAATATAAATTACAATATACCAGAATATATTATAGAATTTTTGAATGATTATGAAAAAAAATCGAAAGAATTAAAATATAATTTTGAGCACAGTTTTGATGATATGGTAATAAATATTAATGATTAAAAAAATCTATATATAATATAGTATATGAAAATTGAAATCAATAATTCCGAACAAGATATAAGACAAAAATTTTTTGATAAACTCGAAGGATATAAATTTATTAAAAATAATAATTTAAATAGTCTGAATCCGAATGATTTCATTAAATATGTTCATATTTATTATCCTATTAAAATAACTGAAGGCAAATTCGACAGTATTCTTGATAATGGTAATATTAGATTAAGAGGAACTACTAATAATTTTAAATGGAATATTAAACCACATAATTATATGATTTTCTATATGAGAAATAAAGACAAAAATTTTAAAGATTTAATCGATCTTGTCATAAAACAAGAAAATAATAAATAATATGAAAAAATTGATAAAAATAATATATATTATATAATATATATTAATTAAATATGAGTAAATCATCAGATAATAACCAAAAAACTGATAATACTAATGTAAAATATATTAAATTTAATAATTTTAATAATAGAACTAAAAATAAAAATAATAAAACTATTAATGAATCTAAAAATGAAACAAAAAATAATGATATAGAAGATAGTACATATGTTAGAAATGGTTATATTAGACCAAAAACAACAATGACTGACCAACTAACAAAAGAACAAATACAAGAAAAATTGGAAGATTACAGAAGAGTGGATGATATATATAAAGTGCCATTAGGGACACATTTAAGATATTTTATAAAAGATAAAGATGGTGGTGAATCAAAGTTTAGAATGGGAGGACAATTATATAATAACAAGGGATTGCCGAAATATGTGATATTAAAGGGAGTAAATGCTCAATGGAGTGTTCAAATAGCTGATACAATATTTTGGGCTAAATTGCCACAATCTGAAATTAAAAAGGAATATGAAGAAATAATTGATGAATTACAACAAAAAAATAATTTATTAAAAGAAAAAAATAAAAAATTAAAAGAAGAAAACTTTGTTTTAAATAATGAGATAGAAGTTTATAAAGAAGAATTAAAAAAACTTAAGAAAAAACTAAAATAATTTATTATATATTTTTATGACTGATAATGATAATAGTTTTGATAATATTTTTTATGTAAAAGAATTAGATAAATATTTTGTTCTAATTTATTTACTTGGTTATGGTTCTTATGCTTCTGTTTGGTATTGTATCTATTTTAATAATCATTCTAAAAATTCCAAACTTAAAAAAACTGATATTAAATATTGTGCTCTTAAAATCCATAATATTGGTGATGATGATGAAGCCGAAAAAGATATTTCTATAAATAAATCTCTCTTCTTTAATAATCAAAAATCACCTTATATTAATTATCCACTTTTCGATTTTGAATATGATGACCGCAAAATTATTGCTTATGATATCGCATATTCTTCTCTTTATGATTTTGTTAAACTTTATAGACAATTTATTAATTCTGAATTTATTGATTCATGCTATAATCAAATGAAAAATGCTATCCAATTCATTCATAACTGTAATTATATTCATTGCGATGTTAGACCTGAAAATTTTCTTATATTCTATCCTAATTCTAAACAATCATATTATTATAATCTATTCATCAATCATAACTTCTTTAAAAAATCTTCCGACTTTAAATCTAATCTACTGAATTTCTATAATTCCATTTTTAATAATAATAATAATGATAGTAATGATGATATTGAATGTGAAAGTGTTGATAGTGATAATTATGAAGATAGTGATTGTGAATCATATTCCTCCTATCCAGATGAATATAATAAATTCCAAAATATTTTTTTTATTAATAAAAATATAAAAAATAAAAAAAATAAAGAAAATAAAGAAAATAAAGAAGATAAAGAAGATAAAGAAGATAAAGAAAATAAAGAAGAAAAGAACATAAAAGAGATAATAAAAAATCCGATAATAAAGATAACAGATTTTGGATTAATGCAACATTTTAGTGATAAAAAGAAAACAGTACAAACGAGATATTATAGAGCACCTGAAAATATATTAGGATTAGATTATGATTATAAAATAGATTATTGGTCATTAGAATGTTCATATTATGAAATATTAACTGGAGAAATATTATTTGATGTAGAAAAAGATGAATTAAGTAAAATATATGATAAAGATTTAGTACATTTAAAACAAATAATAGAAAAATTAAATTGTAAAGATTATATTATTAATTTAATAAAAAAATCTCCAAGAAAACTTTACTTTCTTGATAAAAAAAATCAGTTGTTGTTTTTTGATGTTTGTAAGTGCAACCATCTGTCTTTTGATTTACAGAGAAAAAACAGAATGGTTGATTTGCAGAGCAAAAAAAGAATGTTTGATTATAGTTTTGATCAGACTTTAATCATCCCTGTAAATGATGGCAAAAAACCACACATTTCGGAACTATTAAAACCGTGATTAAAACTATCAGTTGAAGTAGAACTTTTTGTTGTACTTACGACTTGTTTTTTTGTCTCAACATAATCGTAAATTGACTTTGTTCTTCTTCTGGAGTCAAACATTTTGGTTTTTTATGCAATTACTTAATATTGTATTTAGCCATACAATATAATTTTTTTTTCAATTTTTTTTATATACTCTTTATACCATATATATTATTGTTTTCCTGTTTAAATCCACTCTTTAATAAGCTATTCTTTAACTCGTCTATTATCTGTTTTGGAACCTTCTTCACATTCTGGTATTTACTATACCACTTCCTAAACTTCTTCTTTATCTCATTTATATCCTCCATTGGCACTAAATCATAATCATCTAATCCTTCATATTTATGTAAAAAACACCTTAATGACTGTCCCTCACTATCTCTTACATATAAATCATCCATAAACTCTATATATATATTAGAATCATTCTTATAATTATCTGTCGACAATTTCACCTGTTCCGGCTCCATCCTGTCTAATGTTATCCCATTATACACCATAAAATATTTATTTATTAATAACCACATAAACACATCATTCCACTTCTTCATCTTCTCCCTTAATCCTGTATCCTTCTTATGCTCATTCGCATTTACTGGATTATCACAAAATTTCTGCTCAAAATCCGCTACTCGCAATCTCCTCCATGTTCCATTGTCATCTGCTGGTATCTGTGGTAATATATTACACGCTACCGCTATCTTAAATTGAGGTATATAATAAAATGGACTCCCATATAATGGTCTTGCCATTATCTTATCCTGTCCGGTTAATTCTTTCATATATCCTACATTTATTTTATCATCTGTTTCTGGCTCCTGCATAACTAAAAATCTCTTTCCATGTTTATCTGCTAATTCTGGCGTTGCTGTAGAACTTCCTTTCCTCTTTTGTGTTAATAATGTTATAGGTACTGTACTGTAATAATCTCCAAGTGTATTATCTAATAACTCAAATAATGTCCCTTTACCATTTGACCCACTTCCTGTAAATATTAAAAATTTCTGATCTTTATTATTTCCTTCTAATATTGATGCCATATATGTTAATATATACATTCTCATTTCTTCTTTCGGCTGTATCTTCTCCATAAATTCTTCTATCTCTCTTATTCTTCTTATCCCTTCTCTCATCTCTTTATATATATCTTCATTCTTATTATTCTTGTTATTTATTATATTATTTATGTGATTCATATTATTATCAAAATATTCTATTAGTTTTTTTGTTATCTCTATCATCATATTCTCATCTATTTCTCTTATTTCTATTTTTATCTTATTCATCTGGTTTAATTCTGTTATTATTTTCATTATCTCTGCCTTATCTTCCTCATTTATTATTTTATTTTTTATCTTCTCCATATTTATTTTTATCTTCTTTGAATATGTCTTTATGTTTTCTATGTTAGTTATATATCTTTTTAAATTCTTGTCTACTATATTTTTATTATTTATATTCATATTTAATATATCATTATATTTATAATGTGTGCTATATGTTAAATAATCTTCCGGTGTCCCCTTCCTAAATATCATATTCTCTAAATCATATACCCCATTCTCAAATCCTATCAATTTTGGATTACTATTCAATTTCTCCTCAAATTTCTCATCATACATCAAATTACAACACTCACTTATTATCTTGTCCTTAAAACTACTACTCTTCAAATTTACTATTAATTTTTGCGCCTGTAATGCCTTGTTCCTATATAAATCAGCCATTATCGTCTGTGCCGTCTCTGCCATCTTATTATATATATTTACTATGTTCGCAAATTCTCTAACCACTTCTGTTGATAATTTTACACTTAATGTATATCCATCATCTATTTTTCTCCATCTTATCCCATCATACTCCCACCATATATTCTTCTTCTTGTTCGTACATACATACTCATATCTATATATCTCCCTTATTATTAATGCTATGTCAAATTCAGCCTTGAAATCCATATCCTTCATTATGTTATTTATACATCCATCTAAAAATTTCTTGTATTCCTCCGGATTATCTTCCTTCGCCCATCTGTGTAATGACGCTATCTTATATCCTATGTTATCTCCCCGCATCTTGTGATAATTAAATGTATCTATCCATACCTTTCTACAATATTTCTCATCATATTTCTCTTTACATAATTTCGAAAATTCTAAAAATTCTTCTATTAATCCTTCACTTATATTATATAACGCCCATCCTACCATTATCCACTCATTATATCCTGTCGCTCTTTCCTTACTTAACATCTTCACTAGTATTTTCGCTACTTCCACTTCATCTTCATAATTTATTTTTTTATTTTTATCTTCTTTATTTTTTTCTTCTTTATTTTTTTCTTCTTCTTCTTCATAATATTTTATCTTTATCTTTTCCTTCTTATCTGTATTACTTATTATAAAATCTCCTATATTTATGTTTTTTTTGTTCTTTATCTCTGGTATTTCCATCTTATTCCTTATACTCAATTTATTCACTATCTTCTTTAAATTATCTGTTATTCTTATCTTTTCTAATTTATCATCCAATATATATTCTAATCTATATGGATATATCTTCTTATCCTTCTTCTTACCACTTCCAAACATAAACCACCCATTTCTTTTTATTACACTGTTATCTAATACCATCTTATCTATCAATTCTTCCTCTATATCTTTAAATATTCCTTCATGCTCTATCTTCACTTTACTTAATTCAAATATCCGCATTCTATCTTCTGATAATAAAACCAAATTCGGATATTCTAAATGAAAACCATCTTTATATATCTTTTTATCATTATCATAATATTGTTCCTTCTTTATTAATACATAACACTCTAATTCTATTTTTTTATCACTTATTATATAATTTTCTTCTATTACATCATTATTTATCTTTATTATCTTCCTTATCATCTCATCATCAAATTTTCTTATTCCATCCATATATTTAAAATCATAATCTAAACATAATGGTCCTTTCTCTCTCGGCTTTTCTAATATATGTATATTGCCATATGTATCCCCACTCAATGCTCTGCAATATAACTCTAAAAAATTATTATATTCATCATCCATTATATTAAATATAAATATCCTATTTCCATCTTCCTCAAACCATGTATTGCTAAATATCTCTCCCTTCTGACATTTTCTGTCATTTACATATTTAATTAATTCATCATATGACTTTATTACATTATTCTTTTTATCTTTATTTTTATCTTTATTATTATCTTTATTATCATCATAATAATTTATTTTATCGTCTTTATTATATTCTATATTGTTGTTATTGTCAAACATTATTGACTATATTATAACTATATATATTTAATTTCTTATTTTTATTATAATTTCTTTACAAAAAAAAATGAAATTATTATAATATATACTATTATTATATATATATTATGTATTGTAAAAAATGCCAAAATATTATGGATATCACTAATAACCTCAATAATCCTATTCTTACTGGCGGGTCTATTAATAATATAAATAATGATATAAATAATGATAATAATACTAGTTCAAATTATGATATTTCATATTCTGACAGTATTAATAATGTATTATTTGGTGGCGGTAATAAAAATGTTTCCGAAGATGACATTTTAAATGTTATTCAAGGTAATTCTATTTCTAACACTTTAAACAATTTTACTATTGACGATCTTAATAAATTTAAAGTCTTTAATAATCTAGACAATGATAACAAAGTTAAAGTCTTCAATAAACTTATAGAATTTACTGATAAAAAAATTTCTCATGTTGTCCATGATAACGAAAATATCGCTATTAAACATTCATATTTTTATTGTAAATCTTGCGGTTATTATGAAACTATACCACCACAAACTCTCCTATTCTCTAGATACAAAAATAAAAAATCTTCATTCTCTTCTTCAAATTCTATTATCCATAAATTCGATAATACTCTACCATCTACTAAAAAATATAACTGTATCAATCCTCAATGTAAAACTCACTCTAATCCTTCTTCTAAATCTGCGGTCTTCTTTAGAATTCAAAATTCTTATAATATTAAATATATTTGTACCGTTTGCGACCACGAATGGCTTACTTACTATAATTCCGATAATTAATTATAAAAAAAATTGATATTTTATTTAAATATTATATATTATATATTATATAATGCCTCCTAAAAAAATTATTAATAAAAATTTAGATATTAATATTAAAAATGCTATCTCTAAACAAACCATCAACAAATCTAAAAAATTAACCGAATATGGCTCCGACTCTGACTCTAATAATGATTATCATGATTCTGACTCCGTTTCTGATACCGATTCTGATACCAATTCTGATAATGATTCACTTAATGATTCTAAATCTAATTCCGATAATGATTCAGCTTCTGATAATGAGAATGATTCAGCTTCTGATAATGATAATGATTCAGCTTCCGATAATGATTCCGATAATGATTCTGATAATGATTCCCAATCTTCAAAATCTGAATCAGAATCAGAATCAGAATCCTCAGAAAGTGACGCCAAATCAACATCAGATTCAGATGATTCTAAATCTAAAAAAAAAAATAAATGCTACCAAAATCTTATTGATGACGAAATTGATATCGAAAACTATTTCGAAAATGATGTCATCATCGATAATATCACCAAACAAAGAATCACTAAACCTATCCTTTTTAAATATGAATTCGTTAGACTTTTAGCCACCAGAACTAGACAACTCGCTCAAGGTGCTAAACCTATGATCAAAAATTTCGATAATATGTCCTCTAAAGATATCGCTAAACAAGAACTCAAAAATAAATTAATTCCTCTCATCATCGAACGACCTATCCCTAACTCCCTTCCTGAACGATGGAAACTTTCCGAATTATCAATTCCTGATGAATTTTTATAAATTATATTTATTTTTTTTATTATTTTTTTATTATTTTTTTATTTTTTATTTATTATTTTATTTATTATATAAATCTAATTTTTCTATTTTTTCTTATTATATACTCTCTTCACTTTCTCTTTTTTCTCTCCATTCCCATTATTCTCATTATAATTTATCTTTTCTTCTTTATTTTCTATTTTTTCTTCTTTATTTTCTTTTTTTTCTTCATTATTCTGATTATTATTATTTTTTTTAACAAATCTATTTTTAAAATTTTTCTTTGTATTTTTTTTATAATTCTTGAAATTTTCTAAAAATATCTTTAATCTTTCTTCTGTTATATCTTCCACTATTTCTTCCTCTTTCTCTTTATTCATCTCCTTCCCCATCTCTCCTATCAAATATTTTATACTTATATTTCCCACCTTCTTCTTTGTCGTATTATTCCATTCCTCCACAAAATATCCATATGCTCCCTTCTTTAATATATATTTCATCTTGTCTATCTTCCACGTCTTCTGTTGTCCCATCTCCTCTATCTTATTCTTCACCTTCTCATATATACTATCATTACTCTCTCCTTCTTCCACTTTTAACACCTTATAACTCAATTTATATATATCACACACTACATATTTACCAAATCTTCCTTCTTTTATCTTCACTACATGATTATTTATCTTACCTATATTCACCGTCTCCGGTTTCTCATATTCATATTCCTCCGCTGGTATATTATCCATCCTTTCCTTTATATACTCGTAAAATGGTTTTATCACCTTTAACTTATCCTCCTTACCTTCTGCAACCTCATCCAAATCTTCCTCCATCTTCGCCGTAAATTTATAATCCATTATCTTCTCAAAATATTTCTCTAAAAATTCTACCGTCCTCTCTCCTAATTCTGTCGGCACTATCTTCTTCGTCTCTCCTCCTATCATAACACTCTTTTCCTCCTTCTTTATTTCCTCTTTCCCTCTCTTTATATATCTATTCAATGTCATTTTATTACCTTCTATATCTTTTATCTCTACATAATTCCTACTTATTATCTTGTCTATTATCGCCGCATATGTTGACGGTCTTCCTATATTCAAATTCTTCGGATCCATCTTATTTATCAAACTCGCATTATTATATCTCATAGGCGGTTTATATACATCCTCCTTCCCCTCTATCTCCTCATACTCTATCTTCTTCTTCCTTATCTCCTCTATGTCTATCTTCTCGTCATTCTTACTCTTGTTATCCACTATCATATATCCCTCGAATTTTAATGTCTCCATACTACCTACCAATTTATATACACTCAATATCTTCCTCTTTAACATCTCTATCTCTACTGTTATATTATCATATTCTGCAGGTTTCATTTGAGACATTATCGTCCTCTTCCATATCATATTATATAATTTCTTCTCATCCTCAGTCCCCTCTATGAAATTATTATATATCTTCGTCGGTCTTACACACTCATGTGCCTCTTGTGTATTCTGTTTCTTATTCCTAAATTCTCTTCTCTCATAATAATTCTCCCCGTATTTCTTCTCTATCTCACCCTTTATCACTTCCATCGCCTCCCCACTTATACTCGTCGAATCCGTCCTCATATATGTTATGTGTCCCCCCTCATATAATTTCTGTGCTACACTCATACATCTCTTACTATCCATATTATATCTCCTACTTGCATCCTGTTGTAATGTTGATGTCGTATATGGTGCTCCCGGATACTGTTTCCTTATCTTACTTATCACTTGTAATATCTTATATTCACATTCTCCCATATTCTCTATTATCTCTATCACTCTTTCCTCCTCCTTCTTGTCAAATCTTACCACTCCCTTCATTTCTACTTCTCCCTCTTCTTCTACTTCTTCCTCTTTTATTTCTTCTTTTATTTCTTTATTCTTTTTAGTTTTCTTTTCTGTGTTTTCACTGTTTTTATTATATAATTTCGTATTAACTTTATATTTCCCTATCTTCATATTCGCTAATATCATATAATATGAACTCTTCTTATCATCATAAAATTTCCTTATCTCCTTCTCCTTCTCTACTATCAATTTTACCACTACTGACTGCACTCTTCCCGCTGATTTTGCAGGTGCTCCCACATTTCTTACCGTCTTTATTAATACTGGCGATATCATATATCCCGCTAATCTATCTAATATCCTCCTCGCCTGTTGTGCATACACCATATTGTTATCTATGCCTTTCGGATTTCTTACACTGTTCTCTATCTCCTTCTTCGTTATCGAATTAAATACTATCCTCTCAGGCACCTTTATCTTTAATTCCCTCGCTAAACTCCACGCTATCATCTCTCCCTCTCTATCCTCATCTGATGCTAATAATATTCTCTCACACTTCTTACTCTGTGTCCTCAACTTTGTTATCACCTCCTTCTTATTATCATATTGCTTATATTCCGGCTCAAATGTCTCCAAATCTATTGACATTTTCTTCTCGTCTAAATCTATTATGTGTCCTACTGATGCCATAACCACATATCCATCTCCTAATATCTCACTTATCTTCTTTATTTTTCCAGGCGATTCTACTATTATTAATGTCGTCATTATTTATCCTATATTATAATTTATATTATATTGTTTTTTTTTCAACTTTTATTATTTTTAATTTTTTTATTATTTTATTAATCAATTAAAAATATTTCTTATAAAAATTCATAAATATTTCACTCATTTTATATTTATCCACTCTCTTCATTTCTTCAATCATATCATCTATATTTTTTTCAATCGTAAATCCATATACATAATTATATTTCTTTATTATCAACTTCATCATCGTCATTATATTATCCATCAAATCCTTCTTATCTTCCTCACTTTTCGTTTTTATATACATATCCGTAAAATAATTTAAATTATATACTAACTCATTCTCCTCCTTCATTAACATCTCGTTTATCTTCCTTAAATAATATTTCCCCATGTCCTCATTTATCTCTTCCATACTCATTATCCTATAAAATGGTATCACATAATCTTTTATCTCCCTCATCCTCGTCTTCATTATACCCTCTATCTGTCGTCCTACTATGTATTCATCTCTATTTACATCTTCTATCTCTCTCATCCTCTTAATATAATATTTCTGTTCTTCTAATGTTATCTCATCCGGATTTATATATGATATCTTATTATATCCATCCACTCTTATTATTGGTATATTCTCCAATTCTGATAAATCTATATAACACGCCAAATTTCTGCCATTTGTTATATCTATACATATCTTTCTGTCATCATATGTAAAACACTTATTCCTTAATATCTTCCTAAAATCATATACATCTCGACCTACATATTCATGATATGTTAATACCGTATTCTTTCTACTCACTATATCTATGTATTTACACATAAATTCTGTTATGTTATATCCTTCTCTATATGTTGTAGAATCCCATGTTATATATTCTCTGTAATAATATACATCCACATCATATCTTCTCGAATAATAATTATTATCACTTACTCTCTCAAATGTCCCATTCAAATAACTATTAGCATCATTTATCATATATGGCACTTCCCTGAATTCTGGATCTATCAATATCACTACTATCTTTATATTTCTGTTCTGTTCTCTTATTCTACTCAAAAATATAGGATATTGCTGATTTAAATTATTATTCCAATATTCACTCTTTACTGCTTTCACATCATAATGTCTATCTGATATAAAATTATATCCACAAAAATGACTACCTACTCCAAAATATATTACAGTAGGTGTCTTATCTGGTATTTCTGTTATTATCCTCTCTATCTCACTAAATGTCTCCATTTATTATTATCTATTTTCTATATTGTATTCTATATATAATCTTTTTTTCAATTTTTTTAATTATTGTAATTATTATAATTTTTGAAAAAATTGATTTTATTATTATATAATAATATTATTATATATTATATTAATAATGAGCACCACTCCTCAATTATTACCTATCGAAAAATCTAATGTCGATATCATTAATACTATAAAATCTAATGCTATCCATATTCTATTTAATAGAGGATTTATTAATCAATCCAATCTTTCAAAACATCTGAAAAATATTACCACCCCTAATGATACCGAAGAATACGAAATTAAACTAGATAATGACTCTAATTTTAATACTACTATCCCTAATAAAAAAATATTCCTTAAAATCATCCACGAAGACATCAAATCTATTAATCCTACCTCTGTTCTTGGTAAATTCCTCCAAAAATATAATAATGATTTCAAATTTATCATCGTCGATGACATCTCCCTTAAAGTTGATTACGAACTCACCAAATCTGATTCTTCTACTATCATCTTCAAAAAAAATGAACTCCTTAATAATATTGTCGATCATTATCTCGTTCCTAAACATATTATGCTCTCTAAAGATGAAGCTAATAATGTTTTAATCGCTTATAATGCTAAAAAAATTAATATGCCTAATATACAAAAAGCTGATCCAATTGCTAAATATTATGGTATGAAACCTAATGATATTTGTAAAATTATTAGATCTTCTACTCTTACCGCTGAAGTTCCATTTTATAGAATTTGTATTGATACTAAATCTCAAAAAGTTAAAACTTGAGATTTAGTATCTAATTTGTTTAATTACTAAATCTCAAAAAGTTAAAATCTAATTTTTATTTAAGAATATATAATTAATATATTTACATATGCCAATTAATTTTGATTTAGAAAATTTAAGACAAAAATTTAATTGTGTTAATTATTTTGAAACAGGATTATGGGATCCAAGACAAAATGTATCATCCACTAAAGCTTTAGAATGTAATTTTAAAAAAGTTTTTTGTATTGAAATTAGAAAAGATTTTGTTAATCTTGGTAATCAAATTTTTAATAAAGAAATTCAATCTGGTAGATATAACTTATTTAATGATGATAGTGTTAATATGATTAAATATTTAAAAACTGATGATTTTAATAATAAAACTTTATTTTTCCTTGATGCTCATGTCGATAATTATAATATTTCGAATTATAAAAAAAAATGTCCTCTTTTTGAAGAACTAACTGCTATAAAATCTCTTCCAAGAAATGATAATATAATATTAATCGATGATTTGCGAATTATTAAAAACTCTTTTCCTTGGGGAGAAACAAGTTATGGTAATATCAATTTTCTGGATAGTATAATAAATTTAATTCTTTCTATTAATAATAATTATAAATTTACCACTTTAAATGGTCATGTCGAAAATGATGTTTTATTAGCTTATATTTAATTTTTATTTATTGTTTATTATTTATTATTTTATATAATAAATAATAATGAATAATAATATTAAAATCTCTGGTGCTATTGCTTTAAATATTCTTAAAGATACATCCGGAAAAACTATCTATATTTTCTATGATAATCATAGTCTTAAAAATTATTGTGACACTTCTAATAATCTTTTCATTTCAGATTTTTTAAATATTCTTAATTATTCTGATTGTATACTCGTTCTTGAAGAACCTTTCCTTAAAAATGCCTCCAAATTAAAAATTCTTTGGCAAGATACTCAACATCTTACCGAATTTAGAAGTTTCTTCGTCAAAATTATCGATAAATGCTCAAAAAAAAATATTTGTAAAGCATTCCCTATTGATATTAGACTTAATCTTTATCCCGTCAGTTTTGATGTCATCATCGACAAATTATCCGATAATTCTATAAATTCAGAATATGACTTTATTATTATCGAATTCTTCGGATATTTATTACATCTTTTCGATATTGTTCATAATCCTTCTTCCGTTAAAAATGATACCCAAGATTTTATTAAACAAATTTTCGATACCGCCTCTCGTATTAATGATATCTATTATATCGCTCTCAAAAATAAAATCTTCTTCTTCTACTCTAAATTCTTATCTCCTAATCTTTATTTAAATCTTTCCACTTTCATTAAAACTAAAATTACTGACCATAATATACTCATGCAATACTATTTCCCTTTCGAACTTATACCTTCCTCTTTTATCGATTTCCTTGACAAAATTAATTGTGCTATACTCGAATTCTACTCTTATATCATCATCACCAAACTTCATTACTCCAAAAATGTCTATTATGCCGGTTATTATCACGCTCAAAATCTCGCTCTCATTCTCACTAAATATTTTAATTTTACCTCTATATACCACTTTAATGGTGATAAAGACCCCTCCGAACTCTCTAAATCTTGTGTTATTGTCGACAAAAAATATTTTTTATAAACTCTTATTATATACTATTTTTTATGTCCATCAATCCTGTTTATATTATACTCATTTCACTCATTTCCATTATTATTATTATAAAATTAATTAATAATTACGAATATTTCACTTCAGTTTCTGATTGCTCCGAAAATCCTCTCGTTAATTCTGTACCTCCTGATAGATCTGATATCTATATTAATACCACTAATCTTTCCACCGAACATAGACACATCCTTAAAACTAATATCATCATCCCTGATATCGATGACCACGATAATAACCCTCTCACTAATAAATTACCTCTCGAACTCGCTCTCATAACCTCTAATCTTAAAGCTGAAAATATTAATTCTAATAAACATAATAATAATGATAATAAAGATGATAATAAACATAATAATAATAATGATAATAAAGATAATAATATTGTAGATACTCGCTGTACATTTGATAAATTTTATAAAGGATTATGTTAAAATTATTATATAATCTATTTTATATGAATAATAATATAACAATTTTTATTATTATTATTGTTTTCACCTTTTTTTTAATTATTTATAACTATAGATCTATTAAACCTCCTAAATCTTTATCATCTTCTAATCAACCACAATTAGAAACTTTCAATCAAACACCTAATAATAATAGATTAGCCACTCTCGGCTTCTTTAGATTAACTCATAAAAATATTGGCTCTTGTATTCCTTTAAATGTCAGTTTCTCCAATAATAATGAATTGAGATATGAAGCTTCGTGGCGTCATGACTCTAGAACCATTTTTGTCATTTATCCTAATGGTATTCTCCGTACTTGGAATAATAATAGAGTTGTTTCTGTCGATAACCAAAATATTGTCAGAATTTATGATAATATGCCCTCTAATCCTACCAGATTTATTACTCTCGGTGATAAATTATATACTATTGATGGCAGATTTATTACCACTCGTGATGGTTCCACTAATCAAAATACCACTCTTATAGCTACTACTAATAATGATATTTCTAGATTATCCGTCTCTTGGATTAACTATTTCAGACTTATTACTTCTAATAATAATTTTGTTATTGGTATTGGTAATTCCGAAAATAATAATTATGCTTTAAGATCTATTAATAATTCTCGTGAAGATTGGGGCACTTTCACTATTACTGGTGATAATAAAATTAGACGAATTGAAGGTTCTGATAATAATGGCTCTTTCATGAAAAATCACAATAATTCTATTCTCATTTCTTTCCATAATAATGGCGAATTAAGTATCAATCCTTATATCAAAAATAATAATCTATATATCAATTCCTCTAATAATATCATCACTACTACCAATAATTCTACTGACGAAAATACTAATGTTATTCCCGCTTCTGGTAATACCACCTCTCTCACTGTTGATTGGATGCCTAATCCTATTTATTATCATTATAATCCTTCTCTAGAATTTAATTATAGTCTCGAGTTTAATCTTAATAACCGTTTCCTTTTCTCTCCGAAAACTCCTTCCAATAATAATACACCTGTTAATAATTTCGATTGTGCTGTCATATTCTATAACTTTAATAATAAATTCTTAACCACTCATAACAATTCTACTAATCCACCTAATAATGAAGCTTTCCAATCTTTATCTTTTGACCAAATACCTAATAAAGAAATGCTTATATTCATCATGCAAGCTGATGGCAAAATTAAACATAAATTATCTAACAAATTTATTGCTATCGAAAATGCTTGGGGATTGGCTATCTCTTCCAATTCTGGTTCCACTTTCACTCGCCGCGGTAATTTCATTTTCGAAAATAATTCTAAACAATTCCTTAATGCTCATCCTTCTACTAATAATGCGTACTTTACTAATTATACAGAAAATGATAATAATATGTTGCGTATGTTAATTATCCCTATCAATCTTACCTCTAATTGTCCTATCGACCCTTCTCATCCTATAAATTATTCTCCTAATAAAGAACAATGTATCCAACATATCTGGAATTCTGTCGGATGTACTACTAATGTACCTCAAGATCCTGGATGGTTTAATAATACCGTCCAAAATAGAACTAATGATTTTAATAATTGGGCTACTCTTACTTCTGAATCACATAGAAGAACTTGTTATGGAACTAGGAGTGAATTGTGGCCTCAACCACCACCTTCTAATGATGATCTTAATAAATTAACTCAAAATATGGATGCTGATTTTAATTATAAATCAAATTTTGATGAATTACATACTGAAGAACAATATAGAGGTGATGATTCTCCACCTGGAAGATATCCTGGATTAGCATCTCTTGGTGGAGATTTTGGTTTAAAAAGAGATTCAACTAATCAACTTTTATATAGAAAATATAATCTCCAAAATAATATTAAGTCTATTAATCCATCTAATTTAAATTCATCTAATACTGTTATTCCTTTTAATGATATTAGGTGTAATAATGGTAGTATTAGATGGCTTTATTTTAATAATAGTTATTGGACTTGGCATTTTCATAATTGGAAAAATGGTTGTACTGTTGATTCTAATATTACTCCTGATAAACAAATTATGTTAGGATATTTTGATAATAATAGTCCTACTAGACACGGAAAAACTATGCAAAATATGAGAGTTATTCGTAGAGGACAACCAAGATGTGGAACTAAAAATTCAGATAAAAATGGTCTTATTAATGGTTCTAGAAATACAGCACCAGATTTTGAATCTCATTGTTCTAGATTATATAATGAAGAAAATTTAAAAACTCTCCGTGATTTCAATTTCAATAATAATGTCTCTTTCATCCATAACAATAAAAAAGCTTTCCTTCCTGGTAGATTAGTTAATGGTATTTGGTCTTGTTTGAGTTTCGACGGTAATAATTGTGTCGTCAATACCTTCAATAATGATAACACCGCCGATGCTAAAGCTGATGCTTTTTTGGATATGGCTCCTAAAAATACACCTCGTGAGATTGTCTGTAATAACGGTTTCGATACTAATAAAATTTGTCAATTAGCATATAATAAACTTAATATTAAATCTCTCGCTCAATTAGGTTTCACTTGTCCTACTCCTACTCCTCAAAAACCTCTCACTTTCTCTCAAAATATTACTATTCCTGGTAAAGTTGATAATGACGGCAACTGGATCAATATTTCTGATAATACCTCCAATCTTAATTATGACTTTAAAAATAAATGTGTCAAAATACCTAATACCGATCTATGTCAATCTTATGTTTCTGATTCCACTCTTACTGGTTCTAATAGATGCTTACAATCTCTTAAATTACCTCCTGATAATGGGTTAAAAATTATTTCTTGCTCTGCTAAAGATGATCCCCTTCCCGATAGTAAAGAAGATGATAGATGTAGAGAAATTTATAATAATAGAGATTTAAGAACTTATAGTGTCCAAGGTTTTGTTTGTCATCCCGATGTTCAAAGTGGCAATTTACCTGTAAAAGCTAGTAATGATTATTCTAAAGTTCAAGCCATTAATGTTCAATTACCTAATCAAAATGCTTGTAATGATCTCATTAATAAACCACCTAATCCTACCTATCAAATTATTGAAGGTCAAGCTACCAATAATCCGAATGATTGGAAAAATCAAGCTTCCGATGTTTTTAATCTTTATCAATCTAATAATCCTATTATCCTCAAAGGTAATGATATTAACGCTAATATGAATGTTATCGAAAATAATAGAGAAAAATTAGATGAAACTATTAATACCGGTAATTCCTTCTTTACCGGCTCTCTTCAAGATACTAAAAATAATGCTCTCGCAACTTCTAATATCGAAACTAAAAAAAATCTTATCAAAAATCATATCCTTTCTCAAACTCCTCTAAAATTAGCTTGTTGTTCTAGATTAAATGCCGATGATAATAATGGCAGATCTACTCATATTAGAGTTCCTAAAAATCCTTCCGATAATTCTAACTCACTCAATAATAGAACACAAAGTCAACGCAAAATTATTAATATTCCTCCTAATTCTTGTCCTTCTGACCTTTTTAATGCCTCCGATAAATGTGATGCCTTCTATGATGTCTACTGCAAAAATGTCGAAAATTATCTCGCCTCTAAAACTGATATCTCTCGTAATGAATGGAAAAATTACGCTCCAGAATGTGTTTGCTACTTCTCAAGAGATGCTGCAGAAACTCAACTCCTCGCTGGTGTTAATGGTGCCGTCTCTAAATGTATCCGTGAAGATTGTGCCCTTCCTAACATCTATAAAGACCGTGCTAATAGAGATAGTCAATGTAATATTAATATTTGTCAAAATATATCCACTGTCACCGTTCGTGCTAATAATATTAATGTCGCTCAAGGCGGCACTCTTAATGTCGATCCTAAAATTACTAGCTCTTGTCAAACAGAAATTAATAATGCTACTAGACCTCCTCCACCTCCACCACCTTCTCCACCTACTCAACAACAAACACCACCACAGCAACAAACAGGACAACAAACACCACCACAACAAACACAACAGCAACAAACACCACAGCAACAAACAGGACAACAAACACCACAGCAACAAACAGGACAACAAACACCACAGCAACAAACACCACAGCAACAAACACAACAGCAACAAACACAACAACAACAAACACAACAGCAACAAGGACAGCAACAAGGACAGCAACAAGGACAGCAACAAGGACAGCAACAAGGACAACAAACAGGACAACAAACAGGACAGCAACAAACAACACCAGATAGATTAAAAGAGCAGTTAAAAGAGAAAGAAAAAAATGTAGTAGTTGATCAAAAGAAAGAGAGTGATACCGAATATATGATCAGATTTTCATCAATGTTTTTGATAGCGGTATCAATAATGATATTAATGATATTTTCAGTATCAATGATAAAAAAATAAAAAATAAATAAAATAATTAGATAATTTTTCCATTATGAAAAGTGATTATTTGATCATATTCCATATGTTTAACGATAGAAGAGTGAGCAACAATAAAAGTGAGGATATTATTAATTTTACAATAATTATAAATGGAAGTCATCATAGAAGCGAGTAAATCTTCATTGATACTCTTATCAATTTCATCAAAGATAACAATTTTTGGTTTTTCAATCAATATTTTATAAATACTACGAGCAATTGCTATTTGTCCTTTTTGACCGCCAGACATTCCACAATCTCTCATATATATATATTTCTTTCCATCTTCTTTTGTTCTTGACACAAAATCATCACAATTTACAATCATAATTGCTTTCCATACCATTTCTTCAATTTCATAATTTATTTCAACATCATTTAATGCTTGTTCTTCGTCGATAATAGAATCATGAACTTGATTTTGAGTATAAGTAGGAGGTTGACCAGAAATAATTTCATAGATGGAGGGGTTATAATCGACTTGATCTGATTGTTCTGTATAATTTCTGATATTGATAATAGAATCAAATCCATATTTAGAGGGAATATTATCAATTAAAATGTCAGATTGATAATTTTTGAATGATATAACAGCAGAAAGAATATCGAGAAATGTTGATTTGCCATTTCCTCTAGCACCAGAAATTAAAATTCGTTGTCCTTGTGTAAAAGTTAGTGATTTTGTAATTTCAAGTTTGAATGGTTGTTCGTCATCTTTGATTGGATAGATATAAGATAATCTATTAATAGTAATAGTTTCAAAATTACTAATATATGACTTTGGAATAGTTCTGACTTTGTATTCATTCATTTTTTCCAAAAATTTCTTATAATCATCATCACAAATCTTAAATCCTTTGGTTATATCCAGTAAAAATGTAAATCTCGTTCTTACCAATTCTGTGTAAAATACATAATTTATAATATCATATGTATTTTCTATATTTGACAAGAATAAATAACAATTCATAATGTAAATAATACTAAAAATTATATTCATTGTTTCTGACTTTTTATTATGTTCCTCTTGACTTAATGATATCATTTCATTTGCTTTAACCAAACACTCCTTCATTTCATTTAATGACTTTTGACCATTATTATGAATTGTATTATAAAATATACTATTTGACAAATACCAGTATCTATCCCACAACTTGTCGGTTCTGTATTTCTTCTGTTTTGTTTCTTTTGATATGAGAAAATATGTTGTAATTCCAAAAATATATAGTATATATGAAAAATATGAAATATAAATTAAATATAAACTATATCCAATAAATGGCAATAGATTTACTATATTATAAACCAGATTATGAACGAAATTTTGAATTCCCCATTTTGCTCTATCTTTAATTCTTACAAACTCGCCATTATGTAATTTTCGGAGTTTATCCCATTCAACTTGCATAACAAGAGTATTAATTTCTCCTTCAATTTCTGATTCTATTAGTGCTCCTAATTTAATATTGTTTCTACTCATTATAATTTTATAGTGTAGTGATGATAACAGTTGAATAATAATATTGATAATGATGTAGTTAATAGCAATATCTTTAGTTTGATATTCAACAATATTTTTATTAATATTCATTTGGATGTATGGCAAAATAAAACTGGAAATAAAAAGACCAATGAAAACATTTATAAGAAATGACTTGTAAATGGTTTTGGTAAAAATCTTATATATGAATTTAACTGTCTGATTCATTCTCTTTTCTTAAATTATCCTTGTTTTATATTCAATATATTCTTTTTTTCAATTTTTCTTATATCCACCTTTTATTTCGTATATTGATTCAGTTATATCCTCTACTTGTTCTTCTGTTATTGTTGAAGCAGAATCAGAAGCAGAAGGGGAAGCAGAAGCGGAAGCGGAAGCTGATGAAGAAGCAGAAGAAGATTTAGAATAAAAAGAGCGAGTTAAAGATTTAGAAGAAGAGATAAGAGAAGAAATAAGAGATAAATGAGAAGTAGAAAGAGAAGAATAGACAGAAGGAGAAACGAAAGAAGATAATTTGAATAAGTTATTAGAGAGAAAGAATTTTTTATGAGTAGATGAGAAGAAAGAAGTATTTTTCATGATACAAACGAGTTGACCGATATTATAAGCAACTTGTAGAATTCTGACAAGAGAGCATGAATTATTTTTAGGAATTCTAGAAAGTTGAAGATAAAAATGATAATTTTGCCAAGTTTCTTTATCTAATTTATGTTCTGATTCATCATTTTCATCACCATGCATACCTAGAGTATTTTTTATATAATCATAAATTTCGAGAATATTATTTGTTGAATTTCCATTTATTATAACATTTATATTCCATTCATTTAATTTTGAATCAATAGAAGATAATAATTCTTTATTACTAGATATAATAACTTTCATATCATTCCAAGCTTTCAAACCATCCATATTTGATAAACGAACATAATAACCATAATTTATTATACTATTAAATAATGTTTCCATATATATATATATTTATAATTAAATATGAAATTATAAATAAAAATTATAAATAAAAATTATAAATATTTATTTTTTATTTACATTTTTATT